>JACCDO010142037.1_pt1 | contig 12014 bp, 6 predicted proteins | sample 7446101 | NCBI WGS metagenome assembly JACCDO01 (sample SAMN15323440, study PRJNA562643) | freshwater metagenome | isolation source: river surface water | place: USA:Blue River Watershed | collected 2017-08-16 | reverse complement strand
CATCGACGCAGCATACCGGTGTACGGTATGTATCTGAGTCATGACTCAGTCATCTCGGAAAAGCATACCTACCTTCCATCAGACGAGACACCCACGTGAATCGACTCAGAATGACGAAGCTTTGCGGTCTGTTGTTGATGTGCATTATCGCTGTAGTTTATTCATTTCATATGACAAGACAACTGGTCTCAAACTCAATAAGTAAACAATATCTTGATAACAATATTTCACAACATCGCAAGGTCGTCAATAGTAATAAATTCTTACAGATGAATTTTTTCGATGATGCATTTAGATTCTTCACTAATATGAATAAAGAAGCTAGTGCAAAACATATATTGATTAAGGGTCAGGGTGCTAGCGCAAAATTAGAATTATTGAAAAAAGAGTTAGAAGGTGCGCCTGATCTATCTGCAGCATTTTCAGAGCTAGCATCTAAAGTGAGTGAGTGTCCATCTGCTAGTAGAGGTGGTAATCTTGGGACATTCAAACCTGGAATGATGGTACGAGAATTTGATCGCATATGTTTTGAGAGTGAAGTTGGTAAAATTCATGGTCCTATTGAAACGCAATTTGGTCATCACCTCATATTAATAACTAGGCGATACGAAGGAGAAGATAAGAAAAAATAGGGTGATGCTATCTTAATGAAACTATTATGTATGTATTTTTTTAATTTACTTAAGTATATCCATTACAATTTTAAAAAAATGATTACGACCAGCAATTGCGAACTATAGCATCGAATATGGCATCATCCGTGTCATTAATTGCTGGGCTTAGATCGCAGAAGTAATCAGAAAATGCATCATATGAAATTGCACTTGGAGCACGTCCAGACTTACTGCACAGTTTTACAATGTGATTAAATGTATCATTACTAGATGCTCCATTGGAAACATGAGGATGTGATGCACCAGTAAACATCGAATTTAATCTGTCGAGATTTATTTTTGGTTCGCCTCTTCCAAGTACGTAGAAAATCTCTTTAAGAACAGCTTTTCGACTGTCTGATATATTTCCACGCAATAATGCAATAAATCCTCTCCAATCAATCATTCCAGTATTTTTCTCGTCCTTTAGATCAATTATTTTATCGATATATCGTTTGTCAATAGGCAATCCCCACATGATAAGAGCTTCTTTTAAATCCTCTCTGTCGATACTACCATCACTGACAGCTCGCTTTTCTAGCTCTAACAAATATTCTCGCAGATACCAGAAACCATCAAAACCACGAGAAAGAATATACTCTCGTATTTTTTGTAATAAATTTTCAATTGTTGGAGCAAGTGGTAGTGCTTTTTTGTCAATAACAACCGAATCATCATTACTCGTGATAACTTTCCATGCAAATTGCGGTGCATCTGGCTTCGCAAGTGTTTGAGTAGTACTTATTCCTTTGAATTCGGAGACAATTAAAGCCAATTTACCACATGCTGCTGCTCTATCTGCATATAACTCGAACTCGATACCAAACTCTGATTTAAAACCATTAGATGGATCGCAGGTTAGATACATATTAGTTTGTCTGTGCGTAATTTGAACTGTGTCATCAATTGTAACAGGTGTTCCTTTGGATAAAAATCGCTCATTTCCATTTTTTTTACCGAAAGAAGGGGTGATCAATGTCCATATAGATTCTGCATCATTATTTGGAGACATATAAACTAATTGTCTATTAGTAGTTTTCGTGGCATTACGTTCATTTTTCTTTGTTGAATTTAAATATAAGGTAGGAGAGAGTATTGGTGAGTCATTGCTGACTAATAATGACTCGTTACATTCAAGACAAAACGGTTGTCCTACTTTTAATACAGGATCATTGTCGTCATCTTCAATACTACATAACGCTTTAGGCGGACGAACAATTCGAAATACGCATCGTGCTACTGGTGAGGGAGTGGGACCAGCAGCAAATGCAGTAGTTAAATATCGATATGTGCCTTGAGTAATTTCTTCATATGGGTCGCATCCCAATAATGAGCCAGTATTTTCGTGTCTAAATATTATCGTATCACCAAATCTGATCAAGCCATCGGCAGAAAATGTATGTGGTACAATTTCGTTACATTGCGCTAACTTTGCTTGCTGTTTGCGTAATAATGAACTTCCTGTGGCTGTTTTTTTCTTAAATAAGTCTAATTTAGATTCTTCGACGACAATTTCTTCTTGCCAATTACCTATTCGCGTACGATTCGAATATCTGGCTCCACCTAAATAGTTATAGAGTAAGTAAGCATCGTTGTGTGAAAGCAATAATTCGCTGCCACTTACCACTTAGCTGCTGAGGGGTGAACTGCATTTCTTTGCTTGCTTGTGTGATTCCTGGTAGCGAGCGATTTTTTATTTCTAAGTTTTTCTCGCCAAAAGTAACGACTGGGAGTACCGGTATTGTGAGGTGGTGGCAAAGGAGCGATTCTAGCGACGAATGCAAGCTTTGGTTCGGCTAATCGCGCGCATCTCCGCCGCTTCTTTGGGCGACTACTTCGATCCGACTTAAATTGTCACCGGGTTTTGTATCACGGACAGTACCGGTACGACGAGCATAATGCGGCTCGGAGCATTCAAAAAACATAGCTGTGGAAATTATACACAGATGGAAAAAGGCCTTAAAGCCTCTGTTTATGATGAGATAAGATGATATTGTCTTTTTTTTAAAGCGGAAAGTATGGACACTGGAGTGCGGCTACCGACGCTGTATGCCTCTCCTCAGATTAAAATTCAAAAGAAAGGGATATCTCAACTTGGCTTCCGAAATAGCGAGCCCATTTCCTATCGAGAACGTATTAGTTTATTTGCTGATGATGATAATCCGGCTGAAACTAGTATACCTAGAAGATTGCTTTACACGCCTCCTGAAATTAGGCGGAAACAAAATGAAATTGATTCTATAAAAAGTCATGTCCACACCCAACAGTGTCAAGTTGCAATTGCTATTACAGAAAGAATTAAAAAAGACGCTGATGAATCTTCTATAAATCAATTAAAGCTTATTCGTCACTATTCAAAACTGAAACAGCAATATTTAATAAATCAAAGGGCGAAAAAAGAACTTGAAAAAAAAGATCAAGAGTTAGCAGATCATCTACGACATGAATTACAGCAAATAAAATCTAAGTTATGCGACGATAACGATTATTCTCTGTCTAGCTGCACTAGTTCACCGCTTGTAAAAAGTAAGATGGATGAAACGGTAATACAAGTGATGAATAAAGTAAACGAAAACATTGTAGACCTAGTTAAACATGGTGATGAGGAAGTGACAGTAGATAATGACGACACGATGACCAGTATTTCGTTATCAGAAAGTGAAAGTGGTGCTTCTTTTTCTCTTCCAGCCTCTACTCCATATTCCACTAGTATTGTTGATGATCAACTAAAACCAGTGTTTGATAAGTACTTCGGAATTAATGCACGTGAAGAATTTTATTCCTTATTTAAAAAATCAAATCGTGACTTTTATGTCTGCGGTAATCAAGTGGAAGTTATTCCAGAAGAAATGCATACTCCTAGAAATATGTTTTTGCGTGAACAGCAAAAACTAAATTTACCACCGTTGTCGTTAATACTTCGTGACAAAAACGAAGTTCGCGGTATTAATTTAGCTAATAGAGGTCTAGGTGATTCAAATATTATTCCTTTAGTAAATATTCTGGAATCTATTCCCGGTGTCGAAACGATTGATGTTTCTGATAACCGACTAACGGATCAGACTATAATGCCATTAGTTTTGAAACTAGGACTGTTTCCAAGTCTCACTAATTTAAATTTATCATTTAATGATATAGATGAGTCAAGTATAACATTGCGTAATTTCATAATCTCGAGTGAATGTAAACTGCGCAAATTACTCATAAACGGTTCGGATGTAGATGATAAAGAATGCGTAGCATTAGTGGACGCACTGAAGAGAAATTCTACAATTATTCAGCTTGGACTGTCAAAAAATAAAATCGGAGAATCCGAGTTGCTAAATGTGGTTATACCTGATATTGTGACAGGTGGTGAAGCATTGGCATCGTTGCTGCAGGTAAACAATACGTTGAAAATACTAGATTTGTCATGGAATGCTATAAGGCTAGCGTCGAGCGAACAATTCGGGTCAGCGCTAGAATTTAATAAATCTTTGGTTGATCTAGATATATCCTACAATAACTTTGGAGATTTGGGATCTCAGTATCTGGGAAGGTCGTTAAAGTATAATAATACTCTAATTAGACTCAACTTATCTTATAACTCTATAAGTCCGAAGGCTGCTTGTGTTATAGCAAACGCTTTAAATTTTAACAGGAGACTCAAATACATAAATTTTGACGGTAATTACATAGGCTATTTGGGTTCGCAAGCACTTATTGGTGCTATTCAAAGAGCAGTGCTAGAATCGGAAGAAAATTTATTATCCATTTCTTTCGAAAAATGTGATGTTGAAAAGCAAGATTTTACATTATTTAATCCTAATTCTCCTGGGGGCACTCATGTAGTTAATCTGTCTGATCCGTATGGTGCGATGATAGTCGATGAGATCTTTTTCTTGGCAAACTTTCGTGCCGGTGTAAATATATTGTCCCTCGAATATAAGAGTCCTACAGAAAAAGCATTTAGCACTGTTGTTTTGGAGCGTGGTAGTAAAGGCGTACAAAAGTCTAAATTTAGTCAAAAAGTTTACCTAAGTTCTTCTCAGAGTATTGCTAAGTTTTTGTTGGCAGATCCTCCTCAGATATCATCGGCTTCTGCAAGTTTAATTCAATTATTAAATTTATTTGAATTTTCAATGGTCGATGATATGCGCAAGCAAGTTTTACAATCTGTGCGCACGAATTGGCTTCAAAAAAATGGAAATAAACATGATCTGAAGCACGTTATTTTGTTTGAAATATTTATTGCACTATTTCATATTAATGATGTGGATAATTCTGGTACATTAGAACTTGATGAATTTCTCGAAATATTGAGACATTTAGGAAGGGATCACTTCGATCGTACCTTACTGCGTAATTTGATGGCATTCCATGACCAAGATGAAAGTGGTAGTATAGATTGTCATGAATTTGGACTTATTATGGTGAATGACTTTTGCCGCACGTACCAACCAAGAGCAAAAATAAATGAAAAGGCCACAGGAAAAACTTGGATAATTCCCCGTGAAGGTCATTGTAAAATTGTTGTTAAGAGTGAGTGCGAATTGCCAACTATTTATGATGTCGGTGGTGATTATGGCGTAGTTTCTATAATAAAAACTCTGCAAAATGCAAAAACAATGGAACAGCGAGAAGTTATTTTTCACCATGCTATTACGTCACCATATTATTATTACAACTCGAATCATGCTCAACAGCTGTATGAGCAAACGAAGGGGTTACCATTTCATAATATTGATGTTATTGCAATGATTCTTCCTCAAATTGTATCTTCAGATCAATGTTTATCGTTCATTAATAATAATTTAACTGAAGATGAGAAGTTGGAATTACGGTTGCTTTTAGGGCCATTGTATAACGTCTATACTGCGAATGCTACAGGGCATTATTTGATTGATTTGAATAATAATCATCATATACGAGGAGGCAAAAAGTTAGCTGGGCTGTCAGTTACTGAATCAAAGATTGTCTCATCAGTGGGTATAAATGTTTCACAGAAAGGTAATGGTTCCAATTTTCGAAATGAGTTACTAATGGGTAGCTCGATTGCTCATGGAAAAGACTTGTATATAGACGTCGATGGGCAATGGTTCAGTAACTGTCCAAAGTCGGGAATATTGCGTTGCGATTTTGTGTCTACGACGAGACCTAGGGAAGGGGTAATAGCAATGTCTGAAAACAGATTTCAACAAATGTGCACCAAACTTGGTTTTATTGATATCTTGACTTACATAAAGGACCTTCGACAGGTTCACAAAAGTGGTGGTTATGAGAAAATGAAAGAAATAGTTGTTCAGCATCCTTTTACTGTGGTTCATGTCAAGGAGTATTTTTTTGAATATATGGAATCATGCTATCACTATCATGATGTATATCCTGAAGAAAGAGTTATTATGGAAGGTGAAAGTAATAAAGAAGTAACAAAAAGTGTACGCACTCCCTCAAAATCTGCTGGTGGAAAACGCAAGAAGAAGAAAAAGAAGCACGCTATTGAGCATGGTGACTCAGATGATGAAGATGACTATTCTGATAAGCCTAAATCTAAACCTTCAATAACTTATATTCATCCGGTTTTTCCACTAATGTACAAGAAACTATTACAACTACAATTACATATGACGTCGTGTTATATAACTGTGGATCAAGTAACAACCCTTATGTCATACTTTCCTAACCTGAATGGGACCTGTTATATAAGAGTACAGATTCTGCTGGCAGTTTGGTCGAGAATTATTGACTTAAACATGCTGTACAAAATAGTTCAAGAGTTATTCACAAATGAAGAGAGGTTAGAAGCGCTGCATCGAATAGGAATTATGAATCTTTATGATCCCAGTATGGTTGATTATGATTATAATTTGGATTTGCGACGATTTGATCATCGTGAGTATGCGAAGATTTTGATTGCACTTGCAATGAAAGAACCTGGTGATAATTTTCAAAATCAACAATTCCGATGGACAAAATTCGATGATCCTATTCCTGGATGGGTTGTACCAACGACATGGCAAACTCCTGATGAGAGTAGCAATGGTGATGGAGGACCAAGGCACCACGGATGGTTTACTTTTACCTATTGTTCACAGGGGGAAGGATTTTCTGCAGACACACATGCAAGAAATGAATTGCGTAAAAGGACTCTATCTGGACTGAAAAGAATATTATAGTGTATTTTTGTAAATTGATGAGAAATCTGAAATTAACAGATCCTTCCGGCCCTTAGTCTTTGTCTGTGCTGGTACCTAGATATAACAACCGAACTCGCTGCGATGGACTTCTTGTCCAAGATAAAACCTCAAAATAGAGATATTCCGCAGTCGGCTGACGACTCGATGATGGCGGATTACACTAAGGTGGGAAATATTGCGGCAATGGTGGATAATGATGCTCTTACAGTTACTACCAACGATGAGTTCGATAACGAATTGGATGAAATGAAAAAAGATAGGGAAATACCATATCCAGTGCTCAAACTGAAGATAGGACTGCGTGTTGACCGTCCGTTAACTTGTTTTGTTAATGTAAAAACTTGTGCCGATAAAGTCACCACTTTTATCGATCACACAGAAACCTTAGATTATGCAGGAAATGGTGACGAATTCTTCAAAAGAGAGGTTGAAGTCATGTATTATGTTGGTATCGATGACAGGCAAATTTTAGTATTCGAGATACATGATGGTGACAAAGATCATCATCGATCAGGATATTTATGGGCTAGTGTTTCAATTCCAGTTGCGGTAATGTTAAGTAATCAAGATCATGTGCCAATATACAGGGGTGATGACGTTTTAGGTTATTTGCTTTTTGGTGTTGAAATTATCGAAAAGCAGAAATTGGTTTCATTAATGGATGAAGACGCTCTTGGTTTGAGGTACTTACTATATAATATGAGCTATTTTAGAGGACACTCCATAACTTAATAAACCTTTATTTATAGATTTTTTAAGTCTACTCGCCCAACTAGAAAGGATATCCTTGATTTATATCAGACAATTCCAGAACATATTCCACAGTATAAGTTGAGTGTAACCACTTCAAAAATTGTGCCGAATTTCAAGTTAAAATCAAAAGACGATGCCTTTTGTACAATATTAAGGTAACTCTATGACTACATCAGAAAATCCGCCTCTCACCATTCATGTTTACACATTTTATTAGATTGTGTATTACGGATAAATTAAACGGGCCAACTTCAAAAAAAGCTACCGTGCTTTGGCAGTCAAATCCTAATTACCAGTCACCATACGACTTTGTTGATATAGATATAACAATTGATGAATCAAATATTTTGAAACTTCAAAGTAATAACCTTAAAAAATCAAAGTCTTTTGGGGATTCGCGTTTGGTGTGGCAAGTTTGCACTAGAAACAAGGATACTATTGATGACAACGACTTTGAATTACTGTCTTATTCTACCATTAAATATACCACTTTTCGTAGCGCTGCTAAGGAAGCCATGGTGTGGAATGAATCAAATGAGGAGCATAAGAAAGATTACAAAGGGATGATGCAACTTGACCCATTTATACTCAGCCAAGACAATATGCCGAAACAGATCAAAAAGTATTTTTATACACCTGATGAAATCCGAGAACGTGATAATTTTGGTAAAATTGTAAAAAATGGCCAGGATAAGTATGGCCTTGGCGGCATCACTAATATGCTCAATTCACACTTACTAACAGATATTAATGATGCGATGACATTGGAAAATATTGAGAATCAATTTTCGCGTTTATCTACTGATTTATCAGCTGGTGCACTCAATCAGATCAACAAGTTCAACCACTTATCATCGGATGCACTTAATCAAATCAACCACTTATCATCGGATGCACTCAATCAAATCAATCATTTAGACATGACGAAATTGGACTTGACAGGGATGGATCTGAATCATGTAAATGATGTGATGAATAAGAACTTAAATGATGTAATGCATGGAAAAATAAATTTGAATATTTTTAAAAGGGAAGATAGTGGAGACAGTTTTGAAGAAGAGTTGAAAGGTGTTTGTGCGACAGTCAACTTAGATGAAGAAACGGGTATCGACTTAACGGCCAGTGTCAAAAACAATTCGGTTATAACTATAGATGATATTGCTTTTGACTCGGATGAGGAAGATCGTGACGCGCCCATTAATGGTTACATACAATATTCACCATTATTAGTTATTCAAACTTATCACATTGGTCCGGGGGAGGAGACATTTGATCGTATTGTCGATGATATGCTGAAACAACGAATTGATGATTGGTTAGTTGCTGTCAAACCGATTTTCAGGGATGCGCTATTAGATCAAAAACAAACAGTGTTGAGATCAATCAATATATTAAATGCGATAAAATCTGGTGTCAGAATTAATCCCAGTTTTGTGGTTGATGTTAATCCTTTATGTACTATGTCTTTGATGCAGCATAGTAGTGTTAACGGTAATTCTGGTTCAGTGAAAATTGATTCCAATTTGCTTAAAGCACTAGATGTGGTGTATAATTTTTTGTACTCTTTTAGTAACACGAATCGCATTCAAGCATTTGCAGGCGGGGAAGTTTTACCCCCAATTGACCAACATCCCATGTATTCTTGTTGTCGTAGGGTAGGAATACCACTATGTCAAGAGTATCTGATAAATTCTGAGAGAGAAGGTCTATTACATAACACTTTTCATAAACTGAGGAATTCAAAAGCTGGGGCGCTTCCTCACGAGGATGTGCCGAAATGTAATACCATATTTTCCAAGTCGTCAAAGAAAGAAATTTACAATTATCTTGACAAAAATAAAGATTTAAGGCATAGAATGAATATCCCTGTTGAACATCCAGAATCTTGGGGAGGTTTTGATTATTCAACCAGTCATAAAGTGGATACTTATGAATCATTTATTGGAGGTGTTGAAGAAGCGTCAATGCTGTACCAGCCCGTAAACCGTAAGTCTGATGCACCGGCCGAACCAGTTAACGCCAGTGATAGACTATCTGCTGGTGGCGCAGAAATGCATGACAACGCGAGTGATAATTTGCAAAGAAAGATTGTAAAGCAAAATATAGATATTTGTTACGCTGGCTCCTCTGAGGTTCCAAGTGGAGATGAATTTTGGGACATTTTAAAAAAACACAATTTCATATCGTCAACTGAGTTCTGTAGTTATGATCTCGATACTGTCGAAGTTTTGCTGGCAAATTCCCAAAGAAATGCCGGTAAGAGGGATATACCAATAGTGATTTGGATAATTTCACAGCCTCCAAATAATGAGATGGTAAAAAGGGCTGAAAATTTGTTCTATAGGCAATGCATTGGCGACTTCGACAACACAAAATTAATTGTTCTTTTAGTTGCTGAAGTCAGATATGATGTTTATAACTATACACAGAGCGATCTTTTTAGTATCGGGAATCAATTTGACGCTCTTAAGGCAGCATTTGAGAGAGCAGATAGTGCTTCTATTATGCATCTCAGAAATACCTTGCATAAAAAGCATACACTTTCGCACGTTGAAAGAGAAGAAAGGTTAAATTATATTAGCCGAAAATCTGAACGACACAACAAAGCAAAAGACGATTCGACGAAGCGTGTTAAGGGGAATCTTCATGTCGTCACAAATGATAATATGATGCTTTTTCATTGGATATCATGGCCAGAAGTGGTGGCTAAAGCTATCACAAACGAAAAAAACGATACACCTGCAACAAGAGCACACAAGAGGCCAGATAAAAATAATAAAGCTGAAGACGAGGAAGATCGCGAAAATAATAAATCAAATCTTGCAGGTATGTCGAGATTTCCGAAACTGGCAAGTGTTCAGAAGGTTTTAGAAGAATTATTTCCAGTTTATGCTGCTCGTCGCATAGTGGATATTGATGAATTTGATCTCACCATTGATGAACAGAATCAGAGCAATGAGCATAGAAACCATAATGATTCTGTTAATACTGAAGCTCGAGACAGCGTGAGGAGAAGCAGTGCCATGGGGCTAAGGACTAGTATTGGAGGATTCTTTGGTGATGGTGTTGGTAGACGATTTAGTCACGGAATGCTACACATGCTATCTATTAAAGGTCATAATGATAAAAAAGGTGAAGCACAGGTTACTGAGGATAAATCGACGGCAAAAAAACCCAAAAAAGTGCAAAGTGCCTTCAGATTTTCGAAGTATTCGTCTCTACGTAGACATAAGTTGATGAAAAAGATCAATGGTAAGAGGGTCATATTTTTTTATCGTGATTAAATGATAACATTTACATAACTTTTTTATAGGATATTCTCATCTAATGCAACTGAAAAAACGCTTTGAAAAGGAAAAATCGATATTAGCTGTTAATCACCTCCGTGTTTTTCTATCAGATGCGATAGATGTGGTCAAAAAGGATGAAGAAATACAAAGTAATTCTGAAGTAACGTTTTGGGGTATAGTAAGCCCACTAATTTGCTCAGTGCAGCCAAGCGCCGCTGACTCGTCGGGATGTATTGTCGCATAATTTACAGATTTTGTTAAAGGTTACATGTAATTATTTATTGAAAATTATGTTAAATATACTATTGCGTTTAGAATTACTCGAGCTTTCTATATCTTCTGGGGTAAGTGCTGGTATTTTACATTTACAGGTTGAATATTTAGGACCTTCGACTGTACCATCACACCTCAAGCATTTTAATACACTCTTCGTTTGCACTGACACATCGCTTTCAACTCCACTAGTCAATGGAGAATCAAAAAATGTGTTTAACTCGCTTGAAGAGCCTGTGCTATCGTTTTGACTGCAAATAGTCGTATTATTCGTGCTATTTACATTGGTAATATATGTCTGGCTAAAAAGCGAACCCATCATACTGAAAGATGTCCTTTTTTCCCCCGACACTGTAGGTGGGGACACAGCTGTATTATTATCATATTGAGAAATATTTTTAACCCGATCTTCGACAAGTATCCGCTGCTCGGGTGATAACCAGGGAATCGATTTTAGCGCAACTGCAGCTGGAATTTCCCAATCCTTTTCATCATCATGATTATTTTTTTGTGCTGTTACACCTGTCTCGACTTTTGCAGCATCATGACTATGTAATGAATTAGAGTTACCTGTGAATGACGATTCTTTAAGTAATTCATCATTCGAGGAAAATGTGACTGTTTCTGGATATTCGATGTCAACACTAGGGCACTTATCCCGCAATTGTGAATTTATTTCATTGGTACTATCAATCTTCATCTTACTTAACTGGTCAACTTTATTGCGCAATAATTTGACTTCTTTAATCAAAACTTTCTTTTGGTCTGAAATAGTATTCAATTTACTCTCTAAATTGGCCTTTTCTGTCATAACAAGCTGTAAGTTTAGATTGGTCTTGTCAACCTCGTGCTTAACCTCGCGCAGCTGT
>JACCDO012004039.1_pt1 | contig 12015 bp, 10 predicted proteins | sample 7446101 | NCBI WGS metagenome assembly JACCDO01 (sample SAMN15323440, study PRJNA562643) | freshwater metagenome | isolation source: river surface water | place: USA:Blue River Watershed | collected 2017-08-16 | reverse complement strand
GTTAAATTCATTATAAATAAATTACAAAATAAAAAAGAAATATATATATTATATACTTTTTAATTCATATAAAATAATTTTATGTAAAGTTTTTTTTCCGTACATTATATTATTTATTGTAACATTTATATAATTATCAAATATTTCAACATTATAATTATCATAAACATTATTTTTATTTTTAAAAATAATAAATAATATATCCCATGATATATCATCTATATTACCATAATAAAAATAATTATAATAACTTTTATCGTTAATATTAAAAGTTATTTTTATGTAAATATTATTTAAATCATCAAAAATAATATATTCTATGTAATCATCAATTGTATCTTTAATAATTATTTTAGATTTTTTACATATTTCTTCTATATGTTTATTCATAATTGGATTTATATATATTATTATAATTTTAATTCATTTTTTTTATATTCTATGTATTTTTTTTTATATTTTAAATATTTACTTTTATAAAATATATCAACAAACTTAACTGTTTTTATATTAATTTTTAATAATATTTCATTTATAATATCAACAATCATTACATTTTCATTTTTAAAATAATTTATAACTAGCTCATAAATATTATTTAATTCTTTACTTATTTTAAAATTATATGTTTTATTATTGTTTAATTGATAAAATGAAAATAATATATTAATAATATTATTTTTGTTAGTTACACTGTAATTTTTAATTAATTCAATAATTTTATTTATTTTTACATTAACAGCAAATAAATTTAATATATAATATCTTATTATAGAAGTAATTTCATTTTGTCTTCCAAATAAATAAATATTCATTAAATCATTTTTTTTAATACAATTAATTGTATTTTTATTATATAAATCATAATCATTAAATTTAAATAAATTTAAATTTATAGAATCATAAAATATATCAACTAAATATTTAATTTCTTTAACATTATTATAAAATATATCAAAAAGTCTATACTGTTCAAAATTTAAAAATTCATAATCTTGTACATATTTAATCATTCCTGTGCCTTTACTTATATTAATAATATTAGTAAATTCATCTTTTTCATAACCAATAAATGGAGAAAAATTTAAAATATTTATATTTGTTTCAATATATTTTTTTAATAAAGAATCATTATTAGATATTTTTACAAGTAATTGTTCTAATGTTAAATTTGAAATATTATTTCCATCAAAATATTTTTCAGTTATTAAACCAATAAAATCATTATTAAAAATTGAACTAATTTTATTATTAAATAGTTTTATTATGTTTTTATTATTTATTTCTGATACAATATCTGTATAATTAATATTAAATGGATAAAGTGTTTTAATATTATAACTATTATTAATATATCTAGAATGACATTCAGGTGGTATTTTTTTTGATTCTAAATTATCAATAATATAATTATAAATATTATTTACAACAGTTTTTACTGGACCATAAACACCAGACCCTCCAACAATACCATCCTTTTGTAAAAAAATAATTCTACCTCTAAAAATATAAAAGTCAATAAATTTATATGAAAACATTGTAGAATTATATTTATCAATTTGTGTTTTATCTAAAATATCACTATTAAGAACACATACTTCATCATTATTTGTTATTGAACATGTTTTAGGTCGTCTATTATCACTGGGTCGCATAAAAGCAATATTAAGATGTAAAATTTCTAGATTTGATGTAAAAATAGATTTAGAAAATACAATATCTTCACCAATTGAATGAATACAGTTATAATTAATATTTTTATTTTTTAATTCATAACAATTAATTAATATCATATTGGGTCTATGTGGATTAATAAAAGATTTAGATAACATGTCAGTACAAGTTTGTAATTTTTCAATATTAGTGTTGTTATTATTTATATATTTTCTAAGTCTTAAACTAATTTCACTTTTATTTCTATAAATATAATCATAATCAACAATAAAATTAGAATTAAAAAAATCTTGTTCCCATTTACTTTTATCTAAAAAACTTCCTGAACAAAAACCAATATAACCAATATTTTTCCATTCTACTAAATAATCACCTTTTTCTGGAACTCTAAGATGATTTATTTGTTTGTTATAATTATATTTATCATTTTTAAATAAATATTCCATTAAAAAATCCCATTTTGATAATACTAATCTTTCATTTGATGCTAATATTTGTGGATTTAAAAAAGAATACATGTTTTCTTGTTGAACAATATCAACATCTTTATGATATAATTCATATATCGTATCATCCAAAAATAGTGCTTTTTTTAAGTTACAAAAAAAGCAAAAATTTAAAACAGTATTTCGTGTCATACCAACATTCGGATTTATTATATTATTTTCAGGTTGAATAATAAATACTTTATGAGGATATAATCGCATGTATTCACATAGTTTTTTTTTGCTTGTACAAACAAAATGAACTAAATTATTTATAATGTTAAAACATGTATTAAAATTATTAACTTGTAAACATGCTTGTGCTTCATTATCTATATTTTCTTCACTAAATGAATCATAATAATCAGTTTCTTTTTCTTTTATTTGATTTATACCATTATAATTAATTAACTTTTCATTATTAAATAATGTTCTGATACTATTTGTAATTAAATAATAATTTTTAGAAATATAATTATTTTTTTCTTCTAATTCTTTTTTTATTTTATTTAAATAAGATAAAATTATTTTTGAAGGACCAGATAACCAAATAGTATCAAGTTCTGGATTTAAATTAATTATTGATCCATAATTTTGTTCATTAAATTTTTTAACATTTAAGGGGACAGTTATATGTATATCATCAATTTTAGCTTGATTTTTAAAATATTCAGGATCTTCCATATTTGGATAAGTTCTTTTTTGAATTTTATTATAAAATGCATTTTTATGTGTTAATGTTTTTTGAAAAATATCTTTTCTTAAATTAAAATTATAAAAATATATTTTTCTATAAAATGATAAAAAATCACTATTTAAATTGACTATTTTATCTTTAACATCAAGTAATTCTGAATCTATTATTTCATCAAAAACATTTTTATTTATATCAGTTGTTGATATATTTAAAAAAGTTTCTGTTCTGTATATTTCTTTATTATTTTTTATTGTGAATATTAATTGATCAATATCTTCCATTATATTATATTATATTAAATAAAAAAAAATGAAATAAAAAAATATTTATAAATAGTTATTAAAATTATGAATAATATTTTAGATAAAATTCATCCTGATTGGAACCCTTTTTTTGATGAAAACCTTAGTGAAATAGAAGGTATATTAAAAAATGTAGATTATGATAACAATGTTGTATTTCCAAAAAAGAAACATATATTTAAAACTTTTTTCTACATGTCACCAAAAGATATTAAAATTGTATTATTAGGACAAGATCCATATATAAATAGTGAAGTTATTAATGGTATAAAAATACCTCAAGCATGTGGATTATCTTTTAGTGTACCAAAAACACATAAAATTCCTCCTTCATTACAAAATATTTATAAAGAAATTAAAAATTGTTATCCTGAATATGAAATACCTAATAATGGTGATATTTCAAGATGGGTTAAAGAAGAAAAAATATTTTTATTAAATGCTGCTTTAACTGTTTTAGAAGGCAAATCAAATAGTCATGCAAAATTATGGGGAGAATTTACTGATAAAGTTATAAAATATATTTCAGATAATAATGAAAAAACAATATTTTTATTAATGGGTAATTTTGCAATTAATAAAGCAAATTTAGTTAATATGAAAAAACATAAAGTATTTTCTTGTGTTCATCCATCACCATTAAGTGCAAGTAAGGGATTTTTTGGATGTACTGTTTTTAAAAGAATTAATGAATATTTAAAAAGTATTAATCAAGAGCCAATAAATTGGTAAATTAATTTGTTTTTTTATTTAAATTTGATTCAAATACTATAAATTCTGCACGTGACATACTATCTAAAAATTCGGCTTGATTCGATAGATAAACATTTGGAAATAAACCTAAAAGAGGAAGTCTCCAACCATAATATTTAATGAATATTTGTTTATTTTCTTCTATTTTATGCCAATCCTCAATTGAATTCCATTTCCAATACCAAAAACTATTATTTACATTATAATGGTTTCCTTTATTATCAATAATCATAAAGTTAGTATATCCTGATTTATTCATTTTATACTTTTTTGTAACAATAATTTGATCTTTATTTGATGTGCTGACTGCATAAATACCATGACCTGATAAAAATGTTGTTAATACACCAAATTTTATCAAAACTTCACTTTTTTTAACCTCTTTTGTTAATTTATTATCAAAAATGATATTAAAAAATGAAAAAAATCTATTTGTAAAACTAGTTGACATATAGTATAAATTAATGTTATTGTTTAAATAATTTTCAATTTTTATTCTAGTCAAGTTAAAAAATAATATACAAATAACCCTTTAAACTGTAAAAATTTGAAAATTATTTAAACAGAAAACATGTCTTTATTATAATGAGCTTAGATGAAAAATATTTAGATTTATCAGAGGATGAAATAGATAACTTATTGTATGGTTTAGACTTGAGTAAAAAACAGGAACCTCAAGAAACTGAAAATATTTGTATTTCGTGCAAAAGTAATAAATTAGTAATAGACAATACAAAAGGTTATCTTGTTTGTCAAGATTGTGCAGTTATAAATGAAGAATTTTTAGATAAAACCCATGAATTTAATGGTGATGTTAATGGCACATCCAGATATGGTTGTCCATCAAATTATTTCTTTCCCAAATCAGCATTGGGAACTAAAATAAGTTCAAAAGGTTTTAATAGATTAAGTGCAATTCAAAGACAAGGTCAAATGCCATATAAAGAAAAAAGTTTAATGGAAGTTTTAGAAAGAATTCAAACAAAATGCAAGAAATATAATATTACACAAACTATTATTGATACATCCAAAATTTTATATAAAAAAGTTAGTGAATGTAAACATACAAAAGGAAAAAGAAAAGGAAAAAATATGATTATGAGATGTATTAATAGAAGATCAATGATTGCAGCATGTGTTTTTCATGCATGTAAATTACAAAAAGAACCTAGAAGTCCAAAAGAAATTGCTGATATTTATGATTTAGAAATTAAACACGTTAATAAAGGTTGTCGTAAATTTTTAGATTATATTGATATTACAACAATTTTTAATGAAATTAAAAGTTCACAAGCATCAGATTTCATTGAAAGATTTGCTAAAAAATTAAATATTGAAAAACAATATATTGATAAAGCAAAAGATATTTCTATGAATATTAATAAATTAGGTTTAGCATCTACACATGAACCACCATCTGTTGCAGCAGGGTGTATTTTATTAGTTGGTACTATGTATCATGTTGAAATATCTAAAAAACAAATATCTGAAATTTTTGGTATTTCTGATGTTACAATTTCAAAAACATATAGAAAAATATATCCATATCATAAAATAATAATGAATAATGAAGTTACAAACTTAATTTTAGAAAAGAAAAATAACATTGAAAAGGAAGAAAAAGTTATTAATGAAGATGAATTAATAATTACAGAAAAATCTACAGAAACAAGCGATTCATCGGAGGATGAATTAGAAAGTGAATCTGAATCAGAAAAAGAAATTGTTAAACCAAAAAAGAAAACAATTGAAGTCAAAATCTAATTTTTTTAATTATTATTAAAAAATAAAAAAAATAGATTTTTATATATGTATTTATATTATGGATTATTATTCTAAATATTTAAAATATAAAAAAAAATATTTACAATTAAAAGGTGGTAGTAATAAAAATCAAATAGAAACAATTGAAAGTTGTATTTCTAAAAACCTAAATAATAATATTAAAATTAAAAACTGTATTGAAAAATTTGGAACACAATTATTGCTCAATGAAATAAATAAATTAATACAATCAACAACAAATAAATGTTTAATTAAACATAAAAACAAATATCATTTAACTGAATCTTGTTTAAAAAAAAATGATAAAATTTTATTTACATGGTCAAATTATAAAATTTTTTTAGCAGATAATATTAAACAAGAAATTTATAAAATAAGAAAATTAATTGTAGATAATTTAATTATGTTTATTTTTAATAATTATCCTCCATGTAAAATAAATCAAAATATTGTGTGTAATTCTTCACCTTCTGGATCTGTGGGACCAGAAGCAACACTTAATTCAGATTATGATCTAACAATTAATGGTAACTATAAAATTTCAGAAATTATACAAATGTTTAACTCTATATTTGAAAAAGAATTTCAAAGTACATCATCTGAAATTTTTGATACAAATCTTTATGGTTATTCTTTTTTAATTCCAAATAGTGCAGTAATTAATAACTTAAAATTATGGACACCTGTTACATCAGGTATTGTACAACATGAAATCAATACTGATGAAACTATTTCATTAGAACAAGATAAATGGGCATATTTAAGAATAAAATCATTTTTACATAATAATACAAGTTATATCTTAAATTTAGCCAATACAGGTCTTAATAATTTTTATTTATCACATAATAATAATTTAACTACTTTAAGTGCAAAAGAAAAACAAGATAAATATATATTTTATATGAGTAACTTTGAAAAAATAATGCATGAACAAACTGATAATATTATTGAAACATCAAAAATTAATAACACTAAAAAAGAATTGATACAAAATTTATCTAATATGAATTACTATGGTGATGAAACATATTTTACACAAGGAGCTTTTGTTCATGTTGTTGGTTTAATGTATTTAAAAAATCAACCTCAAAATATTAAAAATCAATTATTTAAAAAAAAATACTATTTAATTCATTCTATGATGGAAAATTTAGGCTATTTTATACATGCATATTATGAACATAATAATGATATTATATATGCAATTAAATATTATAATAGATTTATTAATGCATATAATTGGTTAATTAATTTTTCATCGCCTCGTATAGATGAGTTAGATATTTTAACATCAAATATAAAATCCCATATAAGAAATAGAGAGGATGAATATATTTTAAATAATAAACATATTTTTAATATGGTTGAAGTAAGTAATAGCAATGATGTTAATTTTATTAAAAATCATATTTTACAACGTATAAATGAATTAATAGTTCAATTAACAAAAACAAATGATTATTTATTATCTTTACTTTTCTTATTAGAAAAAGCAATTAGTGAAAATCAAAGTGTTACAAATATTAAAATAACTAAAGAAAATAATTTATATGTTATAAATTTGAATTAAATTTTAAATTTTTAGTCTCAAAATTACACTCTTTTAAATATTCTATATTATTAGTTTCAATAGCATGTGTTGCAACCATAATAAATACTTGATCACAAAACATAAATTCTCTTTTTGGCTTTTCAAAATCATATTTTGGTAACCACACAAGATTATATTGTGGTGGTAAACTAGCACATTCTTTAAATGGATTAAACTCAAATATTCTTTCATCATTTAATTTTACTTTAACTGATGAATCTAACTTTTTTAAAATATCATTTTTTTCTTCTTGTGTTAATTCATTCCAAGCTTTACTCATAAATATATAATTATTAAATAAGACAATAATTTTTCATTTTTTTAATCAACTAATATTTTATCAATAAAATCATCAATATATTCAACTAATTCAACTTTAAAATTATCATCAATAATAGTACTATTTTTTTTAATAATTTCTTGTAAATCTTCCTCATTTTCTTTAGATACATAAACTTGTGTGACACCTGCTTTTTTAGCACCAATAAGTTTAAATTCAAGACCACCAATTTTTGTAATTTTCCCAGTTAATTCAATTTCACCAGTCATACCAACTGTATTAATTATTTTTTTACCTAATAATCTAGAAATAAATGCACTAGTAAATGCACAACCAGCACTAGGACCATCTTTTGGTGTTGATGTTGATGGTGCATGAACATGGAATCCATTTTTAAAATTATCATGTAAATACTTATCTAAATCAGTTATATTATATTTTTGTAAGTTTCGTTTTATATAATCTAAAGCACATGTTAATGAACATTGTACAGATTCTTTCATAACGTCACCTTGTTTTCCTGTAAATTTAATATCAAAAGTTGTACCATTAAAATTATTAAAAACTTGTATTGGAATAATTCCACCATCACCAAGTGTAGTAGCATATAATCCATTAATAATGCCAATATGATTTTTATCATTGATTTTTGTATAATCTGAAATTGGTTTTAATAATATTTTTTTAATTTCAGTTTCTGTTAAAACAAAGTCAGAATTTATTTTGTTTAATAATAATTCTAAATTTAATGTTAAAAATAATTTTTCTATTTTTCTTTTAATATTTCTAATACCAGCTTCACTAGTATAATTTTCAATAATATATCTTATTGTTAAATCATCTAATTGTGTCCATTTTTCATTTATTCCAATATTAGTTTTTAATTCAGGAATTACATAATCTTTTACTATTGTAACTTTTTCACTAATTGTATATGGTTGAACTTTAATTTCTGTTAATCTATCAAGTAAAATTGGATCAACTTTTTCAGAATCATTATAAGAAAAAATCATAATAACTTTATCTAAAGGAAAATCAACACCTTGAAAAAATCTATCTTGAAATGATTTGTTCATATTTGGATCTGTTAAATGAATTAAAATACTAGAAATTTCATTTACACTACCATGTTTTGATGCTGTTTTATCTAATTCATCAAAATATAGAATACATCTTTCTTTACCCATTTCAACCATTTTTTTTACAATCATACCTGGTTGTGAACCAGAATAAGTATATCCATGACCATGTAATAACTCACCGTCATTTTGTCCACCAAGTGTTATTTCTGCAAATGGTATATCTAATGCTTTTGAAATACTTTTAGCTAATAAAGTTTTACCAACACCAGGAGGTCCAACAAAACCTAAAGGTCTACCACCACTATTAGGGTTACTAATCCAGTTAGCAATAGTTTGTAATAATATATTTTTTGCTTCTTGATGTCCAAATGTTAAATTATTTAGTTTTGTATTAACATTTTCTAAAAATTTAATACGTTTTTCTGAATTATTACAAAACTCCTCATTAAAAGTATTATTATTTGTCGACCAAGGATATTTTATTATGTGATCAACAAATGTTTTTTGTTTATAAAATTCATTATTTTGACTTTTCATTTCTTCTATTTTTTCTAGTGTTATATTTTTAATGTATTGTGGTATATCTTTATTTGATAAAATTTGACTTTTATAATCAATATCTTCTAAATGTATTGATTTAATTTTTGTTATTTCATTTTTAATATTATTATTTGCTTTTTTTAATTTTAATTGTAAAAAAAATGGTAAACGTTTTAATATCAAATTATAAATATTAGGTGAATTAAATTTTTTCTCTTTTGTTACACCTAATAATAATGATGCAACATCACAATTATCATCGCTACCTAATAATAATAAAAATATTATATTATATAAAGTATTAACTTGATTACCGTTTGAAATAAAATTTTTCATAATATTAATAAAAGATAATTTGACTAATTGAAAATGTAAATTATGTGAATTTATAATATGATCAATATATTCTTCAGTTTTCATTGAATAAATATTTCCAATATAATCAAATTTCATAAATCTTTTTATAAATTCATTATTAATATTGTTTTCATTTATTATTTCTATTTCTTTTAATATATTCTTTTTTTTGTCATATAAAAAATTATAATTAATTTGACAAGTTTTAATTATTGTTGATAATGAATCTAATTTAAATATACCTTCAATTTTAATATAACTATTTTTATCTTGTGTATTTTTAATCCATAATTCTCTTGTTAATTCTAATAAATCATTTTCACCATAGTTTTTTGGTATTTTCCAAAAGAAATTTGAATTATCAATAATTGATGGATCAACTTTATAAAAATTAATTGATGTTGGACAAAATATATCATTTATTTCTACAAGTAATTTATTTAATTCAACATCATCATTTTTATAAAATAAACTAATTAATTCAGATACATTTGAATAACCTACTTTTTTTATTATTTCTTTAATTTGTGTTTCTTCTTTATTAAATGGCATATATTTTTTGTTTATTAAATTTATGATTGGAGTAAATGTTAATAATAATTCATTATCAATATTATTATTTTCATCTAATATTGTATTAAGTTCAGCATCAATATTTGTTTCTTCTTTAAAGGTTGTAAGTAAATAGTTATTATTTATTGAATTTAAATTTTTATTAATATCATATAAATTACTTATATTAATATTTTTTTCATTTTGATCAATTAAATAGTTATTTTCAAGATAAATTATGTGATCTGTTAATTTTAATATTAAGTTTGAAATAAATTTGTACTTATTTTGTAAAATTAACAACTTGAAATTTTTTAGTTTTGCATTATTATTTTGCATTATTTAATAATATTATATATAAAATTATTAGAAAAAATGCACTTAATATTAAAAAAAAAATATATTTAAGAAACCTATTTAAAAGATACGTAGACGCATTTAAAAAAATTATGGTGTGTTTGATTTAAAAATATAATATTATAATATTGTATATAAATGGCTCCTAAATCTAAAAATACTAAACAAACTGAAACCCCTGTTGTTGAAAAAACCGTTACTCCTGCCCCTGCTCCTGTTCAAGAAGCTGGTGCTAAAAAAGCTCCTGCTAAAAAAGCTGCTCCTGCTAAAGTAGTTGAAAAAGTTGCTGAAACTGTTGCTCCTAAAGTTGAACCCGTTAAAGCTGCTCCTGCTAAAGCTGCTCCTGCTAAAAAAGCTACCGGAAAAGTTGCAGCTGCTCCTGTCAAAGAAGCTCCTGTTGAAGAAAAGAAAGCTGCCCCTGCTAAAAAAGCTGCTCCTGCTAAAAAAGAAAAAGTAGTTGAAAAAGTAGCTGAACCTGAAGCTGAAGAAGATGCTGAAGATGGTGACTCTAAAACCAGATCCTTCAAAGTTAAACTTCCTGGTGAAGAAGGATTCACTGGTAGATTTACTGGTTTAACTCCTTACCAAGCTGCTAACAAAGCTCTTTCTAAATACTTCAGAAGTCTTGAAAACAATGCTGAATCTGATGTTCAAGTTAACTTCTCTATCAGAGAATCAACTAGAGGTTCTAAAAGACATGAATACAACTACAAAGGTTCTAGAATTAAACTTGATCAACCTATTACTTACACCATCAAATCCGATAATGGTGAAGCTAGAGTTATTACTAAACAATACAAAAACCAACTTATTAAAGTTAAAAAAAGTGCTGCTAAACAAGAAAACGTTACTGTTTAAATTTTAAATACTTTAATTAATTTTTTATTAAATTAATTAAATTACTTTTATTCATTATTTAATTCATTGTCATATTAATTATTATATCACTAATTTGACACCATATTCTTTATAATATATCACTTAATTTGACACCATATTCTTTACAATATTTTAAATTATATTTTTTTAAGTTTTTAATAATCATTTCAACTATTTCTTGATAAGTAGGATTAATATTTTCCCATTTACCACTAATAAATGCTTTAGCTGTCCATGATTTTTCACTCATTCCATAAGGAATATCATAACCGTCATAAAGTCTTTTAATTACTTCAGTATTAATATTATTTTCAAGACCATACCATGCAACAATATTTTGATATGCATAATAATTAATTTTTTCTAAAACTTGAATTTTAACTTCATCTTGTGTTCCACAACCATATATTTGTTCAGTATATGAACCTTTATGATCAGGATGTGCTAGTGATACAACATATGGAATAATATATGGTAAACAATTTGTATTAGTTGACATTAATTATTTAATTAATTATTTATATTTTTTTTATTCAATTTTTTTGTTTCATCATTTGTTTCATCATTTGTTTCATCATTTGTTCCATTATTTGTTTCATCATTTGTTCCATCATTTGTTCCATTATTTGTTCCATTATTTGTTTCATCATTTGTTCCATTATTTGTTTCATCATTTGT
>JACCDO010588115.1_pt1 | contig 12015 bp, 9 predicted proteins | sample 7446101 | NCBI WGS metagenome assembly JACCDO01 (sample SAMN15323440, study PRJNA562643) | freshwater metagenome | isolation source: river surface water | place: USA:Blue River Watershed | collected 2017-08-16 | reverse complement strand
ATAAAGAACAAATGGAACTCCACAAATAAAACCAAGAAGAGCACCTCTGGTGTAAGTGAGCTACATTCCGAAAAACCCCAAAATAAAGGCAGGGATTGCAAATCTAAGATCTAGAAGAGGCTTAAGCTTTTCACGGTGAAGAAGAGCAGAAAGGAGAGTAAGAAGAATCATTCCAGAGCCATAGCCGTATCTCATCGTCTCAGTTAGGGGCTTTGCTCTTGAATGACCTTGAATAAAGTGAGTGTAACACGCATAGATGCCTGCAATCATCATGCTGACAAAAAAAGTATTTAGTATGAGGCGTTTTGTTGCCTCAGAGGAGTTCTTAATCCAGTGTCTCAAAAGAAAAATTTGAGACACTCCAAAAAGAAAATACTTAAGACGTCCAAAATTTTTTGAAGGCTTGGGTAGTAATTCGAAATTTATGGCAAGGCTTAGGAGAGCAATTAGAGTGAAGCCAATGAGCCAGTAGGCACTTTTAGGTAGCTTTATATCTTTATTTTTAAAGCTTAAGTAAGTGTAATAGATCAGAGGAATTGCGATGAGGACCTGATATGCGGACAGAATTGAAACGGAAGTGAAAATTCCAGCGGCTAGGAAAAATAGGGCGGCAGTTGTTAGGTTAGTCATGTGCAAGAGAATACCAAGCCTAAAAAAGAAGCGTCTAGCACTATTCTATTCAAAGTTTTAGAATTATTTTGTAAAATTCAGCCTTCTTACCCGCTACCTATTTGACCTTGCTATGGATTTTGTTTTGAAATTATAATAGGGGAAGATAAAGAGGTGGAGGAAGTTCTGTCACTTCCTCCTGAATATTACCTCATCATTCTTAGCATTACAGCAAGCTGTAACAAAAGAATAACGAGAGTAATAACCCTCGATATCTCTACCATGAGATCTCCTTTTCAGAGGCGCCCTTCATTGGGCGTCTTAAAGGTAGAGCACATGTTCGAGTGGGGTAGTTATAAATGAGTGGTGACTTCCTTGTATCGAATCTAGAAAAAATCAAATGAAATAATTCAGAATTGAAATGACTATCTCTTAAGTCATTAGGGGAGTGAGGCTTTCAAATAACTTAATGAGAATTGAATTGATAATTATTGTTAATTGAAATTCTATATATCCATTACCTTTTTGAACTTGCTTTGGATTTTATTTAAAAAATAAGAAATCACACTGGAAATTTTCGGAAGTGAAATTGTATTTTTTTGCAGAGCTTCGACGGCGCCGTAGAATTTGAATTAATACCAAAAATTTGGCGGCAGGTTCAGAGAAGAAAATTTATGAAAAAGGAAATTCTTTTGAGTGTTTTGATTTTATAAGAGTTAGTTATTCTATTTCGTCGAAACTAGAAGCCAAAAAAAATAAACCATAATTCAAAAATTCTTATTTCAGCTCTTCTAATTTTAGTGTCGCAAGGTCAAACCTAGGCATATTTAATCATTCAATAGAATAAAAAATAAATGAAGTGATTAGAAATGGCTTCTTCATTATGTTTTGAAAATCAATTTCAAGAAAGAAACAATCAAGGAATTTCTTAAGCTTTGTAATCTCACCAGGCATGGAATTATTTTATAAGAGGCTTGCTTCTGTAGAGTGCTTCCGTTAGACGCCCAAATGGATGGGCGCCTTTTAACGAAGGATTTTATGGAAGAAATGATTAGGGTTCTTACTCTTATCGTTCTTTTGTTACAGCTTGCTGTAATGTTAAAGACGATCTGAGTGAGATTTAGGGAAGGGGAATCATCCCTTCCCACCTTTTCATTCGTTAAAAGTGTAGCATGAAATTTTTCAAGAATTGAAACAAATTTTTAATTTGCTTAATAAATCAAGAGTTAGAAATTTTAAACCGCGACCTTTTTTACATGAAATTAATTTCCCAGAGCTTCGACGTCAAAAAGATTTTGGGGGTAGATCCAAGTTTGGGCCAGAAATTTCTGCTTAATTAAAAAGTGAGTTCGTTATAATTGAAAATATAAAACTATTTTGAATTTTGACTTTGAAGAATTAGATGGATAATTCTCAAAAAGCCTTAATTAGTCATTCTAAATATAACTACAAGCTGCAAGATGATGATTAAAAGAACGAGTACTCTTGAAATTCCATTGAATAATTTCTTACTTCCAAATCTTTTTGTCGCTCCTTTTAGTGGGGCAACCGATTTGGAATCTGCTTCAAAAATTTTAACTGTCTTTATTTGATTTTTGATTCTATTAGAATGATTCTTGGATTCTACTATTTCACCAGGGATTGAGAGCGGCGTTTTATTTAAGGGATAAATTGTTTGTTTCAATTCATTCATAATATGAATCTTAATTTCTTTTGAGAAAATAAATCAAGTCAAAATTGAGTTTGGATAAAATGATGTATTCTACCCGCCACCTTTTTGACCTTGCTTTGAATTTTGTTTTGAAATTATAATAGGGGAAGATAAAGAGGTGGAGGAAGTTGTGGCTTCCCCTTAAATCCCCCTAGTTACCCTTTAACATTACAACAAGTTGTAACAAAAGGATAACAAGAGTAAGAACCCTCAGTATCTCTTCCATAAAATCTCCTTTCAGAGGCGCCCTTCATTGGGCGTCTTAAGGAAGAACTCATGGAAGCTCAGACTTTATAAAATCAACAATAGAATTTTGTATTTAAGAAAGAAGAAATCAAGCTGGAGATTTTCGGAAGTGAAATTGTATTTTTTAGCAGAGCTTCGACGGCGGCTAAAGAATTTGCATTAACACCAAAAATATGGAGGCAGGTTCAAAGAAGTAAATTAATTAAAAAGGAAATTCTTTTGAATATTTTGATTTTATATAACTTGGTAATTCTATTTCGTCGTAACCAGTTGCAATAAAAAGATTTTTAAAGCCTAATTCAAAAATGCTTTTTGATGAAATTTCACCCTTAGATTCTTCTCCTAGGTTTGAATCAATAAAAATAAGTGCATCTTTATTTGTAATTGGATCTTCCATGAATTCTTTTACTGAAGAGTAACCTTTAAATCTGAATCCCTTTTTTATAGATTCATGCTTCCAAGCTATTCTTATAAATTTATCATCATCAATTAAAATGATTTCTTTGCTTGGTTGATTGTCGGTATAAATAATTGGAATTAGTTCTGTAAAGTTTTTAGGAATAATTTTTAGGCCGAGGTCTTTTACTTTATTAATAATTTCAGATTGATCAAATCTGCTAGTTACCAATACACTTTGATTTTGAAGTTTTTCACTTTCAATAAAATCTAATCCTGAAATTTTTGAGTTTAAAAACTCAAAGTCAAAAAGAAAAAGTGAATTTTCAATATTGAATTTCTTAAGATCTGATTTAAGTATTTCAGTTGATGCGTAATGATGAATTTTTAATTGCAATTCTTCAGTTATTCTGGAGAGTTTTGAGTCCCAAATTTGATGTATTGTCAAATCATCGTCTACTACGATTATTTCAAGATTTTTTCTTAAGTTGATTTCTGTTTTTAACCAATTCGGTGGTGAGAACTTCTTAAGTTTAATCGTAACAGTAGTGCCTTGATTTATAATGGAGGAAAAATCAAGTTTGCCGTCCCATTCTTTGATTTTTTGAAAAGCATGAAAGACCCCAAGTCCATTTCCATTTTCTTTGTTAAAAGATATTTTTTCTTTGCCGAGTTTTCGTAGTTGATCTTTTGATATCCCATATCCATTATCTTCTATAATAATTGATACAAAATCATTATCGGTATTTTCAATTTTGATTTTAATTAATCCATTTTTTTGTACCGACTCTATTGAGTTCTCTAGAAGATTAGAGATAACTCTCTTGAATTCCAATGGATTGATTTGAGAAGAGAGAGAGAAGTTTTGCTTAGAAATTTCAAAATCAATCTCTAAGTCGAGCTTGCTTCGATGAAGTGTTCTTTTTTCAGTTACAATTTCATCAATTATCAATGGTATTATATGTATGCCAAGTTCATTTGAGCTAATGTTTTCACTTTCTCTATGTTTATAGAGAAGAGTATTAGCTATGTCTCTAATTCTATTTATTGAGCTTCTTAATTGAATCCTAGTTTCTTCTGGTATATTATTTATATTCTGCGAAAGCATAGAAAGTGATGCTAATGGAGATCTAATATCGTGAGCAACTTGTTTTGCTAATTCTCCTATGCTTGCAGCTTGGCCCAGTTCTATGTTTTTTAAATTCGTTTCGTTAATCCTTGATAACATTGAATTTAATTTCTTCGTTAATTCTTTAAACTCTGTAATTTCACCAGAGAATCTAAATTCCATATGATTATTTTTTATTTCTTGAGATTGTTCTAAAACGTTACTAATGGGATTAATTATAGTTTCATGTATTTTTTTCTTTAGACTTGATCCATAAATAAACGTTGTTACTATCAGTAGAATGATTGGTGTGAGGAGGATAAAAATTTGCTTTCCAAAAAGTTCGCTTGATTTATTAGTTATTTCAAACATTCCAATAATGTTGTTTCCTAGACTTACATTGAAATAGAATTTGTTTGAGTAATTAATTACGCTACAATTTGTTGTCTGAGTTTCGAGTTTTGGAAGTTGAGTTATTTTTTTTACATCCAACTCCTTTGTCATTTTATCAAGTTCAAATCCAAGTGTTTCAGGAGAATTTAAAATTAACTCTCTTGCAAGAGTGTCATTAAGATCATTAAATCGATCTTTTACACGATGACATTGTTTCGTCATTTCAATTCTTGAAAGAACAAAAATACTCAAAAAAAGACTGATGAAGAAAACGCAAAGAATACTCTTTAAAAAGCTTATATGATAATTAGAAATTAAGGATTTAAGGTTAGTTTCTTTCATTGGAAAATTTTTTTAAATTTCTTTTCTTTATGGATATATTCGACTGTCTTAACTGATGAAATTAAATGTCCATTTTCTATTTTTAGATATTTACGAATTGTTAGGTTTTTATTATTTAAAACTTTATTTTTAATAAATATTTCAAATTTATTTTTAGAAATTGAATTTCCTTGGCATATATATTCAGCAGCAATAACGGTAGCATCATATGTGTATATGGCAGTACCCATAATTTCTTCATTAAATTTTGATTTGAATTGGTTTTCAAAAAATATGGAGTTTTGGCTTTCGCCATTTTCCCAAGTAGCAGGAAATAAAAGTTTTATATCTTGTAAACCTAACTTTCTATAAAACAGGTCAAGATCGGGTTTTGATCTCGCCAAATTTGCCGATCCATAAATTATACCCTTAAAGTTATGTTGATTAAGTTTTTTTATAATTGGAAGAGTTTGTTGAAGAAAACCGGGTACATATAAAAATTCAAAATCTTTATATTTTTTCAAATCAATATCGCTAATTGAACTATTAACTTTATTAATATCTATTTCAATATTAATAGTTTTCTTTAAAGATAATTTTAATTTTGATGCTAATTCTAGTGAGAAAGAAGAGTTTCCAGGAATGATGATCCCAATTTTTTTTATGTTATTGTGGTTTATAAAAGATAAAACATGTTCAGTAATTAGTGATATTGGATTAGCAATTGAATAAAAGTTTTGATTTGTTTGAAAAAGATTGTCGGTGGAAGCTCCACTAGATAATGCCAATGCATTACTATTTTTAAGAAGACTTGCCGCGAGTAAAGCTTCTGAAGAATGTATGAAACCCACAAGGAATTGGTCTTGAAAATTAGACTCACTTTGTGCTTGCTTGTAGAAGGAAAGAGGTCCGTCGTGGCCAATTAAAACTTTTGATTTTATTTGGCATGTTGGGTTTCTTTTATTAACAAAATCTAAGGCCATTTTATGGGCTAGAATTATTTGATTCTTCTTGTTAGAGGGAATGTAAGTATCGTTTGTCACGGCATTATCTATAAAAACTAGTGCGTACGTATTTATTGTAAACAAAAGTGAAAGATTTAGACTTAAAAAATTTTTCTTATTCATTTATGTTTCCAGGCATTAATTTTGATATAAAATTAAGAAAATGAATTTTAGTTTCATTTTTTTTTCTTTCCCATTCCTTTCCTCTAATAAATTCCATGGTTATAATTGGGATATCTAACTCCTTCCCAAGTGTGTTTAATGAACCTTTTGTTTCATAGCTCATTCTGGTGACAACTGGTATATTTAGAGATGCAGCTAGATCTAATATAGATTGGTAGAATGGGGTGGTAACTCCGTTGTATAGAATCAAAGATTCTTTGTATGAATGACATGAGATTATCAGATCTGGCTTATGTGTATTTATAATTTTTAGAAATGCTTTTGTTTCTTGCTCGCTGCCAGCTTCTGGGCCTGGTTTGTATCGTTCGTTTTCAAATTCTTTAGACCAATTAGAAGTTGAAAGATTTCGATTTAAATCAACGTCATTATAATTTGATCTTTGATTTAGAACAAAGCCATCTTTGTTTAAAATAGGGATTATTTTAACACCTATATTCAGGGGGGAGGAGCGATTATCTTGTGAAATTAAAAATTTAACGATTTCTTCAGCGACTTCAACACCTTCAATTTCATCCCCATGAACTCCACCTATGATTAAAATGTAAGGATTGTTTTGAGTTATATTGAAATTCCAGCAATCAATGCTCTGGTTAAGTTCGGTATTACCTATTTTTTCAACAAAAAAATTCTTCATAATTATTATTTGAATACGTTAATAAGTAATTTTACTCCAAAGTAAATCAAAACAAAGGAGCAAGTTTTATTTAAAATAGTCATGGCCTTTACAGAGAATAAATTTTTAAAGTAACTCAAGCACGAAGATAAAGTTATAAACCATAAAAAAGAAGCACTAAACAATCCGATGATGAATTCTGTCTCAGCCTCTGTTGGTAATGAAGTTCGAATGCTTCCTAGTAAGATTGTCCCATCGATGATTGCATGAGGGTTAAGCCAAGTAATAATAAAAGATGATCTTATAATTTGTGTTATATTTTGCCTGGAGAATGGTGTTTCGATTTCATGAGCTGAGGCTTTGAATAAATCTACTGCAATTTTAAGAATATATAGAGAACCTACGAATTGGATGCTAAATTTAAGAACTTCAAAATCTTTTAAAATACTACCTAATCCTAAAAAACAACCTCCAGCAAGAGTAATATCCATTAAAGAAACTACTAAAGCCGTCAGAAGTGCTCTTTTAAAATTACTATGAATAGAATTACGAATAACAAATATGTTTTGAGTGCCAATCGGCATAGTGAAAGCAAAGCCTAGCAATAGACCATTAAAAAAATGAGTCATTTTTTACACCTTTACTAATCTGATTTATAAAATAAGAATAAAAATCGAGGTAGTTTTTAAAGTCGTATTTTGATTTTAAATCATCTGAATAGATTAGCTTTTCAGGTGCAACACTAGGATTCCAGTGATGCTCTCTGTGCAGATGATTCCAATTAGTAAACCATTTTATTAAAAAAATTGAATTTTGAATCGATCTAGAATTAAATTTTTTATTTCTATTATCCCGATGACAATCAAAATGTTCTGGAATTTCAATCAGGAAATGTGCTGGTTTGGTAATAAGGAAATACGCACTTAGTATAAAAATGACCAAGTAATTATTATCCAATGAAAATCCTAAAATTAAATAAACGATTAAAGAAGTGGTCAGGGAAGTTATTGTGTGTGATTTTAAATCTTTGAAGTTAACCCAAATTAATTTAATGGTATCAAATAAATTTGACTGCTTGCGGAGGAGGTGAAAATCAAAGAAGTCCCTATCTTTCATCGTTCCTAAATATCTGTGGTGTCTTAAGTGATTGTTTTTGTAAATTTTATATGGAGTAAGGGTTAAAATACCTAAAGCTTCTCCAAAAAAATTCCATTGGTTTTTTTTGACAGAAATGTGAACAATTTCATGAATCAATTGAATTCCGTGAGCAGTTATAAGTCCTATCAATAAAAAGCATATTAATTGAATAATTGTATAGTCTGAATTTAAATTAATCAGACTTATAAAGAGAATTTTGAAGTAGATAGTTATCTTTAAAATTAACATAGAACTGAATATTAATATTATTTTAAAATTGAAAAACTGAATTTGAAAATTCTATATAGATATAAATTTCAAAGATAAATTATGTTTTATTAGCTAATTAAATTTGGACTATTTTTTAATTCAAATAATTGTTTTCTTCTTGGAATTAAGCTTAAAAATGAAGCAAGTATTAAATTGATCATATCCCAAGGTTAAATTAATATTAAAAATCTATGTTTTTTTAGTTCTATTATCTAATTTTGCGATTACATAGTCTCTTACCCGCCACCTTTTTAACCTTGCTTTGAATTTTGTTTTGAAATTATAATAGGGGAAGATAAAGAGGTGGAGGAAGTTGTGGCTTCCCCCTAAATCCCCCCTAGTTACCCTTTAACATTACAACAAGTTGTAACAAAAGGATAACAAGAGTAAGAACCCTCAGTATCTCTTCCATAAAATCTCCTTTATAGAGGCGCCCTTCATTGGGCGTCTTAAGGAAGAACTCATGGAAGCTCAGTGTTTATAAAATCAACAATAGAATTTTGTATTTAAGAAAGAAGAAATCACGCTGGAAATTTTCAGAGGTGAAATTATTTCTAGGCCAATCAGTGAAACTCAATCATACAAATATTATTATTTTTCAAATTCAAATAAGAAACAATCAAGGTTCTCTTGAGCTTTTTAATGTCACTCGGGATGGAATTATTTTATAAGAGGTTTGCTTCTGTAGAGTGCTTCCGTTAGACGCCCAAATGGATGGGCGCCTCAACAGAGGATTTTATGGAAGAAATGATTAGGGTTCTTACTCTTTTCGTTCTTTTATTGCAGCTTGCTGTAATACTTAAGACGATGTGAGTGAGATTTAGGGAAGGGGTCGCCACCCTTTCCCACCTTTTCATTCAATAAAAGTCTAGCACGATTTTTTTCAAGAATTGAAACAAATTTTTATTTTGCTTAATATATCGAGGGTTAGAAGTTTCTATCCGCGACTTATTTTACATAAGGTTTAGGGGCGTAGGATCTTTTAATTAGGCAATAATATGAGGAAATTTTGGAAGTGAGTCCGTGTCATCAAAAAGTCTAGGATTAAGATAATCCCTATTCCAATGATCAAAAAAAAGTTGTTGAGCATCAGGGTGAATGACTCTGACACAACATAGATCATTAAGACCGTTGAATAAAGGTGGAGAAGGAATAAAAGTATAAAAAAAGTTTTTAGAATCTAGTTCTGGTAAAGGAGAAAAATGAGAGTTTCTAAAAAAATTGACGGCACTCAAATCACCCGAATATTTGTGATAAAGATTAAAACTTTGAATATCATTTTTAATTATTTTAACATCAGCTTCTTTTTTTTCTTTTAGATATATAAAAGAATTTAATTCTAATTTTGCTTTATCAATAGATTTTTCAATTGATGAATCGCACCCACTAGAAAAATAAGTTCCATTGTTTTCAGTTAAGGAACCGATCGTAGTAAATGTATTACATGAACTTGGATAGATAAAAAATTCAGCTTCTTTCTGAGAAGATATTTTTAAAACCTTTTTAAGTTTTGGCCCAATAGATTTACCTAACGCATAAAGGATAGTGTGTCTTTCTATGAGCTCAAATTTAGCATTTATTTTTGCTTTTGATTTGTTCACATGAATTGCCACTCCATTTGTATTTCCTGGGTGCAGAATTTTAAGCGGAATCTTAAACTTATTTGAAATCTCAAAAATCGATAGGGATTTTTTGAAAAGAAGGGAATTGTTTTGATAAAAAAAGGGAGAGAAGTGATTAAAATAAATTCTTTCAATCATTTCCATTAATGCTTTTCCAAAAGCCTCATCTTGTGAAAGTCCTGCTCCCCAAGAGTCTTTTAAGTAACCACCCTTACTTATGAATCTAAAATGCACTGAAAAGGGAAGTTCTGATTCGTTATTTCGTTCGTAGATAAAATATTTTAAACCATCTTCAATAGCGTGTTCTTTAAGTCGAATGAAATATTGTTCAAGAATTGGATTCATCAAATTAGTTTAATTTTCCAGAGATTGAAATAGGTCATTTCATCTAGGTCTGAAATATCCACCTTGTCTTTGTTGAAAAAGAAGGGTGAGGCAACGTAGAAAAGTGGAATACACTCAGCATCTTTAATCATTTGGAGAGCGATTTTGTTGACGACCTTTATTGTTTCACTGCTTTCTGATGTTTGATATTTATCCATTAGTTTGTTAATTTTTTTATTGATATCCATAAACATTGGAGAAGATGAAAAATAATAAAGATTTATTGATTCTCCAACGATAACTTGGTCCATTGCGGTAATTCCAAGAAATGCTTCATGCTTTCTTTTTGTGATAAATTCTTCAAATTTTGTAGATGGAACATTATTTTCAATGACAACAGGAATTCCTAATATTTGAGACAGAGGTTCGAAAGCACCTTTTAGAGAGACTTCAAAAGCTCTTTGATAAGTTGAAATCGTAATCCCATCTTTCAATTCCTCTGGAATTTTGCTCGTATCAATATCATTCCACGTTGAAATTTCTTTGAGAATTTCATTTTCATCTAAAAAGCCTTTCACGTAAGGAGTGAAAAATTGCAAGGCCTTCTTAGCAATTGGAGCATATTTGGGATCTAACTTGAAATTTAAAAGAATCTTTTTTTGAATCCATTTTCTATTATATTCACTTTTAAATTTAGGGTGGTCTGCATTTAATGCGAAAAAATTAATCATATCTCCATGATTACCAATAACTTGAAGATTATTTTGAGAGGACAGTTGATTTAGATTCTTCTCGTAGGAGTTTAAATTGAATTCACCAATATCTACTTTGTTTTCTTGAAAATCAATGAACGAGTCTCGTTCTCTAGAAGTGGTGAGCTTTATTTTGTCGGGATAATTGTGAGATGATAATTTATAATGTGGATTTTTTGCAAGGAAGACTTCGTCTTTCTCTATTTGATATTTAAATGGTCCTGATGAGACCTTCTCCCAATCCTCGATGATTAATTCTTTTTTCTCGGATTGAGAGGAGTGTAAAATTGAAAGATCGGCCAGAGTTAAAAAATAAATAAAATCATTAACTTTTTTCTTTAGAAAGATTTTTAAGGTATCATCCTGAATTGATATTTCATGAAGAATTTCTTTGAGGGCAACGTGACTATTAACATTGTTTTTTGCCCTGATTAGTGTATTTTTTACATCTTCTAAAGTAACTCTATCACCATTACTAAAAAATGTTTCTTTGATTTTAATGTGATATTCGAGATCTGAAATTTGTTTGATCTCAGAGGCGAGCATATTTTTGTAGCCAGTTTTGGCGTCCATTTCGACCAATCTAACTGTTAAATTTTCTATGATGTAGTACTCATTTAGAAAATAAATACGACTAGGATCCATAACAGTGCCTCGCTTAAGAGGTGTCATGGACATTGTGAGTGTTGTATTTTGAGAACAGCTTGAGATTAAAACAAAAATGACAAAATAAGCAATTATTAATGCGCTTTTAAATTTGATTGTTTTAGATCTATGAAAAATTTTCAAAAATGACATAAGTTTAACTGTACTTTTTTTAGATTTAAATTTTTTTATCGATATTTATCTTTGTTTAGCCTATGAATACAACGAGGATTGAATTTTATTCATGTATAATATTTATTTTTTGAAAAGAAATAACGTATTTAGCTTTGTGACTGGTGTTGCATTCCTTGGTTTCGTAATTTCTTTATTTTTTATTGTATTTCTACTATCTAAATATTATCAAGTTAATGAATACAAAAAACTCGTCCTCGAAGCAGATCGTCTATCTTCTCTTGAAAAAAATATTTCCTTTGAACAGGCCTTAAAGCTTTTTAACTCTAAAATCCCAATTAATGTATATAATCAAAGCTGTGAACCACTTTTTACAAACGATCTTTTAATCTTAAGTAACAATTGCCTACAAAGGAGCCCAGCTTTTAATTGGATTGAACTCCAAGGAAGTCATGGACGTCAGTTGATAGTCGCATTCAACAGTAATTGGCTAAATTTTGAAAATTTTTATAATGATGTAGGTCTTTATCTCGTCATGATTAGTTTATT
>JACCDO010302026.1_pt1 | contig 12016 bp, 8 predicted proteins | sample 7446101 | NCBI WGS metagenome assembly JACCDO01 (sample SAMN15323440, study PRJNA562643) | freshwater metagenome | isolation source: river surface water | place: USA:Blue River Watershed | collected 2017-08-16 | reverse complement strand
CCTTTTTTTTTGACGACTTCGCCTGAGTCCAGAGTTTCCTCGTTCATCAGAATTTTGAAAAGTGTGGTTTTCCCTGCGCCATTGGGGCCGATGACGCCAATATGTTCGCCTGAATTCACAGAAAACGAAGCATCAAAAAAAAGTGAGCGGACTCCAAAAGATTTGTGCCCGCTCACTAACTGAATCAAGTTCATTTACTTGGTATGCGACTTATGTGACTTGTCTTTTTTTGATCCTTTGGGTGTCGTGGTTTTTTCGAAATCAGTTGCCATGGGCAAAGTCGGGCCCATTTCTACTCCGAGCGCAACTTTAAGAACCTCAGACATTTCCTTAACGTGGTGAAAAGTCATTTGTTTTCTTAACTCTTCTGGAATGTCTTCGAGATCTTTCTTGTTTTTCTCCGAGAGAACTATGGTTTTTATTCCTGCGCGCATAGCAGCCAAAACTTTTTCTTTAATTCCGCCCACAGGTAGAACCGCGCCCCGAAGAGTGATCTCACCAGTCATCGCCACAGTAGGATCAACGGATCGACCCGTGAGTAACGAAGTAAAGGCAGTAAGAATTGTGATACCCGCGCTAGGACCATCTTTGGGAATCGCACCTGCAGGAACGTGAATGTGGTAATCGTACTCGGTGAATGTTTTTTCATCGAGGCCCAATGGACCCGCCATAGACTTAATCCAGCTCTCGGCGGCCTTGGCAGATTCTTTCATTACGTCGCCAAGTTGGCCTGTTAAAATCAGATTGCCTTTGCCTTTCATTCGGGTGGCTTCGATAAACAATATGTCGCCTCCTACGGGTGTCCAGGCAAGTCCAGTGGCAACACCGGTTTTGGCAGTTCTTTCTGCCACATCTTGGAAAAACTTTTCTTTTCCTAAAATGTCCTCTATTTTTTTCTCGTCAACTCTGACTGCGCTTACCGTGCCTTGGGCTACGTCTTTTGCGACACTTCGGCAGACTGATGCAATTTCGCGTTTTAGACTTCTAACGCCAGCTTCTCGGGTGTAGCTATGGATGAGTTTTCGAAGTGCGCCATCGGTGACTTCTATATGCTCAGCTTTTAATCCGTGAGCTTCGCGCTGCTCTTTGACCAAATACTGTCTGGCAATAGAAAGTTTTTCTTCCTCTGTGTAACCAGGAATATTTAAAATCTCGAGACGATCTTTGAGGGCCGAGGGAATGTTGTCGATCATGTTGGCTGTAGCAACAAACATCACTTTTGATAAATCAAAAGGCACATCAAGATAGTGATCGGTGAAAGTGTTGTTTTGTTCTGGATCTAAAACCTCCAAAAGAGCCGAAGCAGGATCGCCTCGGAAGTCGTTTGCAAGTTTGTCTATTTCATCGAGCAACATAACGGGGTTGTTAGTTTGGGCTCTCTTGAGGGCCTGAATAATTCGGCCGGGCATTGCTCCAACGTAAGTTCTTCTGTGACCACGAACTTCTGCGTCGTCTCGGACACCGCCAAGAGCGATTCGAACAAATTCGCGTCCCAGAGCTCTGGCAATGGATTTTCCTAGAGATGTTTTACCAACACCAGGGGGGCCAGCCAAACAGAGAATCGGACCTTTCATGTCGGATTTCAGTTTGAGTACGGCCAAATACTCTATAATTCGCTTTTTAACTTTTTCTAATCCGTAGTGGTCTTCGTCTAGGACTGTTTCGGCATTGGAAATGGACATGTTGTCTGAGGTCGACTTGCTCCACGGCACATCAACCAACCACTCAACATAGGTTCTGATAACACTGTGCTCGGCCGAATTGGGAGACATTCGGGCCATGCGGTCGAGTTCTTTGAGTGCAATTTTTTCGACGTTTTCAGGCATTTTCGAGTCTTTAACTTTTTTCTTTAAGTCCTCGACATCATCTTCGTCGTCTTTTTGGCCAAGCTCACGCTGAATAACTTTCATTTGCTCTTTGAGGTAGTATTCGCGCTGATTTTTAACGACTTCGTCTTTGATGTCGCCCTGAATTTTCTTTGATAACTCGAGAATGTCGATTTCTTTTGTCAGCAGGCGAGTGACTTTTTCGAGTCGTTCTTTGACATCGCCGGTGGCCAAAATTTCTTGCTTCTCGGTTTCTGAAATATTCATGTAAGAAGCAATAAGATCCGCGAGGTAATCGGGGTCTGTGATGCTTTCCACGAAAATTGCAGCTTCGTCGGGAATCGTGGGCGAAAGAGAAATAATTCTACGACCAAGAGTTTTAACGTTTTTGACCAAGGCTTGAATCTCAATTGTGAGATCGCCTTCTTTGGGGAGTCCGCTATCAACAGGCTCAAGAAAAGCTCTGAGTGCCCCAGTGAGATCCTGGTCAGAAGCTTCTTTTGGGGCTTCTCCTGTAATTCGAATTCTTGCGAGTCCGTGGACTACAACGGTTAAGGTGCCGTCAGTCATTCTTTGGATTTTTTCAATTTTGGCCAAAACGGCCATGGGGTACAAGTCCTGTATTGTGGGTTCGTCAATTTGCTTGTCTTTTTGAGTGACGATAGCAAGTAGCCCACCTTCGCCCACATGAAGAACGCTGGCCACAGACCGAGGTCTGCCCACAGAAATTGGCATTTTCATCATGGGAAACAAAACGGCGTTTCTGAGCGGAAGAACTAAGGCCGATGCTGGAATAGTTGTATCGTTTTTATTTTGCGACATGAAGCCAGTATGGGAACGCAAAAATCTGAGTCAAGCGTTGGGTTGTGAACTAATCTTAGACATTGAAGTAATGCCGAGCGTTATTTATCGCGAAGCATTAGATTGAATCAGCGAGAGCGTGTTTAACTGCATCTCGTTTAGCTTTGGGGTTTCAATTTTAAGGCTTTTACCGATTAGATGCCAGTAATTTTTGAATTTGTTCGAGTAGGGATGGTCAAAGATTTCTTGAGGTAAAAAATACGGGTTTGATTCGATAGAGTCTTTAAAAAAGCGAGCACTCAGATCGGCCGCAAGTGGCGACAGGTAGGAAACGTGCTTAAAGGGAAGCGACCTATAAGTCCACTTGGGTTGTTCGTTCAAATATTCAATCAAAACACTGGGGTCGTCGGATGCGACTATGATTTTTAATGACCAAACAAGAGACCATGCGATGGAATCTTTGTGCTCGCTAAGTTTGGCTAGTGATTGATTAGCCATATTTAGAATTTTACGCCGTTCCGAAAACTCGAATTCAAAAATAGCTGGGTTGTTTAAAATGTTGGTCAATAAAGTTTCAAATCTTGAAATCTCAATGTCTACAGGTGGGGTCGACATCGTGCTGAGCAAATTCAAAATCAATGACACCGTGTCGAGGTCAAAGGGATGGAACAAAAGTCTTTGTGGTTTGAGCTCAGTCGAAACAGCGTCCTGGTGAATGGTGTGTTGGCTTAGAATCGAGTTTAACTCCGAGATTTTGTTTAGGCGTTTTGAATTAACAAAGGCGTCTATAGCAGTGGCAGCAGAATGAGCTTTGTAGACTGCCGACTCATAAGCCGTGTGTTCGTAGTGGTCAATAAGGTCCTCGATTTGGTCTCGAGAAAGGCCCTGGTACATTTTCGACTCAGGTCTTGAAATAATTTTGTAAACCGAACGAATAACCCAAAGTGGTTGTCGAAACTGATGCCCTGCAAATTCTTCGTCATATTTAAAAAAATTCAACTTTTTGTTTCTAAAGAGTTCAATGATCTGCCCTGGGTTTTGGGTGACTGCAAGAAATCTAAAATACTGTTCGCTCAAAACAAAATCGCGTGGGTTATTGAATAAGTGTTCATAAAGTCTAGGGTCACTATGTTTGGCAAATAGCGAGCGATATGCTGATTTCACCTCGTCTTGGCCGAAATTCCCTCTAAAAATGATATCTAAATCACTGAAAAAATCTTCATAAAAGGCTTTTAGGGCGGCATCAGAAAGAGATTTTATGCTGGATTCGTTTACGAATAATTCAATCTTTTCTTTTGTCTCTAAATTTGCGAATTTTTGTCGACTCATTTGGAGTTCGTATTGGTAAAGTCTCTCGGCTTCTTTTTGAAGCAGTTTGGATTCAACACTCTTCAAAACCGAATCAATCAATTGCTTAGAGTGATCCGAGCTCTGAGCCTTGATGGGCATCCAAATTTTATTGAGGGATTCAAGTTGAGATAGCGAAACATAGAACTCGTTTATATCTTCAACATTGAGATTGGACCAAATTTTGGCAATTTGTTCAATTGCAGCAATCTGATCGGCTGTTGGCCAATTTTGAATGGATTCAAGCAAAAGCATTCCGTCATAAAGAAGTGAGTTTGTGTTCTGGAACTGGTAAATTCTTGAGAACTCGGGAAGTCGCTTTGATCGAACATTAACCGGCAGGTGAGTCAGTAAGAAAACTATATACTCAGTGTTAAAGTTCTGAACCCAAATATTTTCTAAATTATGTGGAATCTTAAGATGTGTTTTTATGTTTAAAAGAGACTCTAAAAACTGATTTGTGTGAGTCGTGTAAAGGCCCACTGTTTCACTCTCTGAGAGAGGGGCGTCGTGGCCCAAAAAAATGTTTAAAAATGTTAGCTCATAATCAAGCTCTGAGAAGAGCACTAGGGTTTTTTGGGGGGAATGTCGGTGTGCTAGTCTTATGGCCTCAAAGCTTTTTAAAATGTAAAAAATATTTTTGTTAAAATGAAATTTTAGCGAATCATTGAGATCGTTTTTTAGAATTCTCTCAACTTCGTTAAAAAAATCGGGGCCCATCATTGCCAAAGAAAACAGTGCTCGAACTTTGAGTTCTGGGTGATCAAGTTTTTTTCCTAGCTCGTAAGTTTCTACAAGGTATTTAGCGTAGGTGTTTTTGATTTGTGTGTTTGCAGAATGGCTCTGAGTTGTAAGCTCGAGAGAGGCGTAGAATTCGACATTAGCTGGTAAATTGATTTTTTTATGGATGCATTTCATTGCGCTCCAGCCCTCGGAAATGTGAGGATTAGAGTAGACAGATTTTCGGAGTTCTTTGAAATAGGTTTTCTGTGTGTCGCAGGACAAAGAACTTGGAATAGGGCTCTCGGGTTTGTGGCACTCAAAGGCGTTTAGTGCTCGAGTAATTTCGGGAGTTGTTTGGGGTTTGTTGGCCAAAATAATTTCCCGTAACTTCGACGAGGCGCACGTGTTTTGAAGGGGTTCGTCTTGGCAAAGCGAGGCGATTTTTTGGGCTGTTGTTATAGCTAAATAGGAATTCAGCGTTCCTGTTCCAAGTGGATGATTCCAAAACAAAGAATTCTCAGTTGGAAGCTGGGTTTTATAAATAAGTTCTTTTACAAACCCCTGTCCAACATAGGGGAGTGCTTTTTCTATGATGTCTTGGGTGCTTTGTAGAATCTGTTGGGCCGTTAGTAAATTTTCATTATGGTTCGACGGATAATATTCTCTAAACAATGTGAGTTCTGCTTCGCCCAAATGGGGAGACTCAGTATCGATGCCTCCAGAGGAATTGAGATATCCTATTTTGAATAAAGACGGCTCTAGATTGGGGTTTTGGGCCGAATCCGAAGCAGAGGAGATTTCTAAAAGGTCCCATCCCAGATATTCTGAAATCCAGTTGTAGGAACTATCAAATCTTTTGGGTTCTGTTGGGGGATGAAATAGCAAATTGCACTCCTGTGCATTTGAATTGAAAGCGCCAATTAGGGCCAAAAATGCAAACAGGAAAATCTTTAAAAACATAAACAATTTAGGCATTTAAATTACAAACTAGGACGACGTGTCAATAATTAAAGTGAGGTGCAGTCAGAGGCTTCACAAAAAACTCATATTTTCTTTGGGTTAAGCCGATAAATGAAATGAACGGTTACTGAACTATAAACTTTAAGGAGATTTATGAATATTTCTGGTTCATCTTCGCCATTGGCAAATAACACGACATCTAGCTCTGGGTTACCTGTGCAAAATCAGGTTGAAGAAGGATTTGTGTTTGTCGTTGAAGATGATCCTGATCTCCAACAGATTTTGACTTTTAATTTATCTAAACAAAAATACCTTGCTAGGTGTTTTGCTAAAGCCGAAGAGCTTTTGTTTTTTCTAGAAGCCTCTCCCAAATTGGAGCCTGTGGCTTTTATTGTAGATATCAACTTGGCCGGAAAAATGAATGGGCTCGAGCTCGTTCGAGAACTTCGTAAGAACAAACGATTTTCTACTAGTCCCGTATTGATGTTAACAGCAAAGGGCGAGAATCCAGATATCGTGAAAGGTCTCGATGAAGGAGCTGACGACTATTTGCCAAAGCCCTTTGATATGGAAGTATTTATGGCGCGAATGAACAGCTGTTTGCGTAGAGGTGAGAGAACCGTTGCCCCAATTTCTCAAAACAAAAAAGCTCTTTCGATTTCTGGAATCGATGTTGATCCGGCCACACACAAAATTGTGGTTCTTGGAAAAGATACTCCCCTCACTGCGACTGAGTATGGGATTTTAACAACACTTATGAATCGTCCTGACGAAGTTTTGAGTCGAGACGATTTGCTATTGAGGTTAGTGGGACCCAATAAAACTATCACAGGCCGAACAATCGACGTTCATATTCGAGCATTGCGCTCGAAACTAGGAAAGAAGTCTCGACATATCATGACCATAAGAGGCTTCGGATATAAGTTTGTTCCATGAGCGATAAAAGCGCGACGAGACCTTCTCGACGCAAAACCGATGTCGAAAAAAGAGGTCGCACTAGCGACGGTTCCCCTGAGTTTAAAAAACACCTTCGCGATAAGGGTATAAATCCCGCTTTGCCGTGGATGATGATTTCATCGTCGGGCGAAATTCTTTATGCGGTTCCGCGAATGTTATCGATGCTGGGAATTGATAGAAGAAATGAAGTTCGATTTCCCGTAGCTCGAGAAAACTGGGAGCCAGGATTCCATTTTTTTAACGAAGTCGACTCAAAGCAAGCCATATTAGAAAAAATACTGGCAAAAGTTGCTGAGCGAAAAAGTCTCCTAACACTCACAGAAAACAGAATGAAAACTTTTCGTTTGTTTTTGAAGCCTCTGAGTGAACTAGGTTTGTCATTAAAAGATTTTTCGTGGGCCAATGAGGTGAGCTCTCTGGGGTCCGCAAAAAACAAGAAAAATTCTGCGATAGCTTTGCTTTTTGTTGAGGTCCTTCGTGCTGGGGATTTGCTAAAAGACTCTCAGTCGAGGCAAGCTTTGTTTCGCAGTTTTTCCCACGAGCTAAGAACTTCGGTTATGAGTTTGTCGGGAATGATAGAAATGGCCCTTGCGTCGCCGCAGCCCGGAGAACAGCTCAAGCGAATGAAAGAATCCGTAAAACGAATCGAGAGAATTGTGGATCGATTGGGTGAACTTCGAGCCCGTTTGGGAATTGAGGATTCCGATTTAGACCGAGTTCAAAAGGACTTGAAAAAAGTATGAAAATTAAAGTTGTGGCATTGAATGGAACCAAAGAGTTCGAGGAGTCATTTCAGGATGAATCTTTGGTAATGCTGGATGTCGTTGAAAATCAGGGCCTTAAGCTTCCGTTTGGGTGTCGATCTGGCAGTTGTGGTGTGTGCCGAGTTAAAATTGCGGGGGACCTGAGTTGTTTGGAAAAAAAGGGCTTTGTCGAAGAAGACACCCTGCAAAGGTGTCATGATCCCGAAAATATCCGATTAGCCTGTCAGCTTAGGGTGGCTAAAAACGCTTCGGGAAGTTTAAGTCTTGAAATAGCCCCAGAGGCCATAATTCCCGATTCAGAGTAAGTCTTAAATCTTCTTAAAGACTGGCTTCTCAATGATACGCTGTAGTACAAAAGCCAAATCGTGAAATTTAGAAGTTTTTTACTTAGTGGTCTTGTTGGCTTGTTTTTGACTTTAAACTCAAACCTAGAGGCCTCTTGTTTTAAAAATTTGGCTCATTATTTGAGGCATCTCAAAACCGGTTTTACAAATGTTCCTGTCGAAACTCGCCTCGCCGATGAGAACCTACAGAGTTGGATTTTACCAATTTTAAAAAATGCTGGGTGGATTGAAGGCGATCTAAGTCGTGCTGCTGATTGGTCAAAGGCGGAGTCTCAGCTCAGCCGAATGAGAAGAAGCTCTAGAATTATTGCGTTGCTCGAGTTGCCAATTTCTAGCACTGGCCAAGGTCCAAAGCGCGTACCAGGATTTAGAGTTGGAGCGCGATCGGCCACAAATCTCGAAGTTTTTCAAAAGTATTTAAATCAGCTGAATTCAAAATATGGTCGTAGACTGTTGCAGCTCGAACAAGAATTTAATGTGAGTACTGCAGAGATATTTTCCATTTATTTAAAATATTCAAGAATGCCTTTGGGTCTAATAATCGATAATATAGAAAGCCACGCAAAACTATTTCAGGATTATGGATTGTCTCTGAAAAACAGTGCTCTTATGGCTGTGGCATTAGGGCATGTTCCAAATCAAGATTTAGTTGAGTGGGTGCCTTATGTTACAAAGGTTTTTAATTCTAAAATTGCTCATGGGGGTGGTGTCGAGGACTCGCCTTATGAGATGTTTACAAAGGCCGAGTTTGTCGTTAGCTATGCCACTCGTTTTGGATCAATTCCTCTGTCAGAAATTGCAGAAGTTGCAGAGAGCGTGCATCTTGCGGCTCACTCTGTGCAGCGCGGAGCTTTGAGCTTTTTAGAAGTTATTTCTCGATTAGACACTCGACTACAAGAAGCCTTGTTTCGAATGGGTGAACCTTCTGTGAATGCTCAATTTGAACGTTTTGTTCCAGAGTACGAATACAATCTTATTTCACTCAATCCTTGGAAGGCTTTTAAAGAGCGTATTGCGTGGTCGTTTAATAGTCGAAAAATTATTAACGAGGAATCCATTCGAAAAATTAGAAACGTGTTTTTGATAGACCAAATTTATACTTTGATTTGTGAAACTGCGGTTAGAGGAATGAGTATAGTCACCGACGATTATCAGAGATATAAATTTATCACAAACCTGGTAACTTTTGGTTTGAATGACTTTGTGTTGGGTTGGACGGGAGTAGAAACAGCCAGCAATGCGATGTCTAAGTCTATAGCGTGGAAAAACGCGAAAGCTCAATTTTTGCGCAATCGCTACGATGAACTCAAAACCTCCACAAACTTTATTAAAAAGTGGGCAGCCTTTAGAGAACTGAAAATAGACGAGTTCAAACGATACTCGGCTGATTATCCTTTTCCATCGAGATTCTCGGAATCCAACGGCACATTTTATGAAAATCTGGGTTTAATGAAACAGACCTTCGAAACAGATCCTGTGGGATTTTTTAAAATGTTTCCTGACTATCTCAATCGCGAAATATCTAGGCAGGCTCGTTACTTGCCATATTATTTTTATAAATCAGCTGATTGGGGGCTTGAGTTCGCCTCGCAAGGAAAACTCATTTTTAAGTCGGGGTTTTTAACTACAGGAGTTGGAATCTCGGGGCTTCAGTTTTTATCGGCCACTTTTCAGCCCGATGAAAATATCGAGGTCGAAGATAGGTTTATCACTGTGCTTTGGTCTTCTTTTATGGTGGCGACTTGGATGGCGACGAGTTCAAATCTTAGATATGCCTTGGTTCTAAGGAACTTGCAGAATTATTGGGAAAAGAAATTTCCAACAAAACTCCGTGGAATGGATTTAGACTTGATTAAGCAAAATCAGTCTAAGCAAATTGTTAGGACTCGTATCGCAGGTGGCACAAACGCTCTTGTTGGAGGCTTGGGGTTTATAGTGGTTTGGCAAAATCCCTTGGACTCTTGGTTTGAAGAAAAAGGTGGCGCCCGAGATCAAATCGAAGAACTCTGGGATGAATTTGAAGCTTGGCTACTAAAAGAAGTTGAACCTTTTTAGTGGCGAAGTTTGTTGAGCTCAGATTTTAGGAACTTTTTCTCCTCGGGCGTGAGCTCGGGAGCGTAGGTGATGAGTTTTAGAGCTTTTTCTTTTTCTGATTCTGGGAAATGATTTTCCCAATGGACTCTAGCCCAGATAAGCTCAGATACTTGATTGAGATTTTGCTGTTTGCCGGAAACCCAGCTACCAAATCTGGGTTTGGTGCTAGAGCCGCCCTCGATGTAATTTCCAAAAAAACTTAAACGATATTCAGTTAGCGGGCCTGTTTGAGGCAGTTTGTTTCTCCAGAAGACCTCGACCATTTCGGAGCCCGTGAGATGATTTTGCTCAATATCGTCCTGAATCACTGCGGGTTTTGCTGAGAGTTTAAAAACTTCGAGCTCCACTTCGAAATAGTTTTTGATAAAGCCTAGCAAATCATTTGAGGGTTGAACGATATGACAACCCAACACATCTTTGATTTTTTGTTTCACTTCGAGCTGAATAGGCATGTCGACACCTTCGACCACGATCTGCCCTTTGAGTTTAAATCCCTGTGCGGGGATGTTTTTGAAGTCTTTTACAAAGAGACCCACGCCTGTTGTTGAGATATTGGCAATCGAAACGGCCTGAGCAAAGGGGGGGTCTATGGGTAAAAATTTAACATTATGTAAAAGAGAAACCTGGACCCGGTGAGCTCTATTTATGAAAGTCTTAGAGGGAGCTTTATTTTTGCTCTCGGGTGAACCTAAACCAAGTAGCTTTTTTAAAAGAGACATATTCCTCTAAACACTGTAAAGGCAATTATTAAGACTGTCGATTGTGACCCCTATGGATTTTTTTAAACTTGAATCTTTGTTTACGGAAGCTATTAAAAATTCGCCCTTCGAAGGCAAGGTGTATCTTGTTGGAGGGGCTTGCCGCGATCATCTCTGGGGTGAGCAAAGTTGGGACTGGGATTTGGTGGTCGAGCTCAAAGACGGTGCCGAAAATCTTTCTCGTTATTTAAGCCAAAAGTTTTCACAGTCTCTTACGGCTCCACATCCTATCGGCAAGGGTTATCCTATCTGGCAATTGTCAGTAAAAGAAAATCAGGACCTTTTTCCGGAGGGGTTTGTTTTAGAGATTGCAGACTCGCAGTCAGAAATGTTTCCGGATCCGGGCAGTCGCGATAGGGTGACTCGTTTTGGAACATTGGCCGAAGATTGCAAGCGTCGTGATCTAACAATCAATATGCTTTACCGAAATCTATCTACAATGGAGTGGGTGGATCCTTCGGGTTATGCCTATCAGGACATCGTAAAAGAAAAGTTACTGCGTGGATATCCAGGAATAGATTTGAATAAAATATTTTCGGATGATCCCTTAAGGATTTTACGGCTCATTCGATTTAGTTCGTATTTAGGGTGGGGCATAGAAACAGAAACTGTCCAGGCGGCTCAGAGGCAGGTGCCTCGTTTGCAAATTCTAAGCTTTGAAAGAATACGAGACGAGTGGGATAAATTGTTCGAAAAACGGAGTTTCCATTCGGCTCTCGAAATGTATCGTGAGTGGAACATCCTTAATGTTTTATTCCCAGAGCTTTTGCTAATGATTGGGTGCGAGCAGGATAAAAAGTATCATTCAGAAGGTGATGTTTGGGTTCACACCTTGGGAGTTAGAAGGTTTTGTTCGAATTCTAGGCTTCAGCAATTAACGGGTTTATTGCATGATATCGGTAAACCTGTGACACAGTCTTTTGTGGGTGATCGAATTAAATTTATAGACCACGAAAAAAGATCAGTCGAAATAGCGGATAAGTTTTTGAGCAAAATGAAATACGGATCAGAGCTAAAGACTCAGGTTTTGAATCTTATAGCTTTGCATTTGCGCGGTGGGGATGCTGCAAAATGGTCGTCTTTAAAGCCTGCTCGTAAACTTCTTCGGGATGCAGGCGAGCTGATCGACGAACTTTTAATGTTTATCGAAGCAGACTCAAGCTATTCATTGCGCGAAAATGGAAAACCCGATTTAACTCATATTCCAATAATTAAAGCCCGAATTAACGAGGCTAAAAGTGTTCCACTTAATGTTAAGCCGCTTGTTTCGGGAACTGAGCTTATAGATTTTTACCAGAGACCTGCAGGTCCTTGGATCAAAGAAATCCAAAATTCCCTCCGCGAGTTTGAAGATGATTATGTTTCAGAACAAGGTCGATCTCCGACCTCTGAGGACATTTGGAGCTTTGTAAAAACCCGTTATCCTAAGACCATTTAGCGAT
>JACCDO012254329.1_pt1 | contig 12017 bp, 8 predicted proteins | sample 7446101 | NCBI WGS metagenome assembly JACCDO01 (sample SAMN15323440, study PRJNA562643) | freshwater metagenome | isolation source: river surface water | place: USA:Blue River Watershed | collected 2017-08-16 | reverse complement strand
ATAATGAATTATATTTAGTATCAATTGGCATATCAATAGGTATTAAGAGATCAATTATTTTTTTTAGTGAATTTGAATTTATTAAATATCCATAAGTTCCATAAAATAAACTATTTGATGCAAGTTTAAAAACATTTTCACTAATATATATTTTTTCTGTTTCTTTACCACTGAACCCCCAACCTAAAAAAATAATATCAAATGAACCAATTATTCTATTTAATTGGATTATAGCTTTATTTATTTGATTGATAAAGTCTGTTCCTAAAATAAATTTAAAATCATCTTCAAATATAACATGATATTTCGATCCAGAATTTTTTAGTGATTTTAATAATTCAAGATGACTTAAATAACAACCAATCTCATTTGATCTTTTTATACTTAAAAATTTAAATTTTGGATCAAGTAAATTATCTGTTATAATTTGATCTTGATTTAGGTTCTTACCAGATATTGCATTAAATTTATTTATTTTTATATCTGGCAATATTTTTTCTTGTTCCATAATGTTATTTAATCTGTCTAGATTATTAAGTGTAATAACATTATAACTTATGGAGTTTAAGGAAAATGAATCTATGAAATTTTCTTTAATTATCAAATAAAAATAAGATAATAATATTATTGATACAATTATTATAAATATTATTTTATTTTTTTTCATATAAATAATATATCATTATAATTTTTTTAATTATTTATAAAAAATTGAAAAAATAACTTAAATAATTATTAATAATATATTATAAATAATGTCATCTAGTATTGAAAATTTATACATAAATAATTATACCAAGTCAACTGGTCAGGTTGAAGTTTCAGTAGATTTTAATAACATCACTAATCCAGGTAAAAAAAAATCATGTTCTATTAATAAAGTATTAGAATCTAAATCAAGAGAAGAGAATTTTACAGAAACAGAAGTTATTTTGGATAAAACTACACAATCTCAACTCACGCCTAAATATATTAAATCAAATTCTCAAACAAAATGGGCAGATTTAATTAAACAAATTGAAGAAATATATAGTTGTGAACAAGTAGAAAATTTTAACATTAATCAAGTTAAATTGATTGCTAAAGAATTTGTTGTTGGTTTACAAGAAGATTTGGTTCTATACGAGTCAGCCAAACCAATTAGCGACTGTGGATTATTTGCTCCTAGATCAAGATCTACTTTTAATAATTCTACACGACCTATAAGATTTGTTAATGAAATCGTTAATCAAATGTATGTGGAAACTGGAAAAGTAACAAAGTTTGAAAATGGAAAAGTTATGTACTCAAAACTGATTTCAAAATTAACAAAAAGATATGTAGAACAATATACTCAAAATTTTTTAGCCACTAACAAATATAAACTTTTTAGATTATTAGAACACGATAGAAAAAATTGGTGTTCATTAAAAAACAAGCCTCTTAGTTCAGTTGTGACTGAACCTACCGCTATGCCAGTTGAAATAGCACCATTAGAAGAATTAGAGCCATTTTTTAATTTCTTAGATTCAAATGCAGTTCCAATCGATAATGATAATGAATTTGAACCATGTATGAGATTTATTAGAGGAGCTTTATACCAAGATAAAAGAATGGACTTGTGTAAACAAGTAGTTGGACCAACTTGGATCCAAATGCTTATGGGGTCATTAAAATCCAATACACAAGTTGAACATTTTTTATTGGGAAATAATATTATTGGGAGAGTAGGAGGGAAAGCAATTGGAGAATTTCTTTTAAATGAACATAAACCAAAAATTAAAACTTGGTATGTTGCAGGAAATGATCTAGACGAAGAAGGTATCCGATGGGTATGTCAGGGTTTAAAAACAGATCCAGATTGTGTTAATTTATGGTTAAAAAGAAATCCCCTTAGACCTGAAGGTATTCGTCATGTTGCAGAACTTTTAAAATCAAATGATAAAATTAAAATTTTAGATTTACATAATACTGCAGTATTTGATGAAGGGGTTAAATATCTTGTTGGGGGGCTAAAAGAAAACAGAACATTAAGACATTTATATCTGGATGCAAATGGTATTGGACAATTAGGAGTTGATTATTTAGTAGAATATTTTGATTATTTGACAGAAAATAATTTAGAAGGCATTAGTTCTTTATGGTTTGATATGAATACTATTGGAGATGAAGGAATTATAAAACTTGTTAATTCCCTTGGTAAATATAAATATTTAAAAAGATTAAATTTGGGTTCAACAGGAATGACTGAAAAATCAATTGAAGCGATAGTAAGTGCTTTTAAATCACATCCTAATTTAATTGTATTGGATTTAGGTATGTATAAATCCACTTCAGATATGGGTATGATTACTAATAATATTGGTGATGAAGGAATGAAATTATTATCAGAACTAATAGTTACCAATAAAAAAATAGAATTTTTAAGTGTTATGATGAACGGTCTAACTGCTAAAGGAATTGAATATTTAGCTGATTCGGTTGAAAAATCAGATACTTTAATGTATGTTGATTTTTCCCAATATGGTATTGATGTACCACAAAAACTTTATTCTAGAATTAAATCTAAAGTTGAATCTAATAGAACTAATGCTAATTATACTAGAAAACAAAGAAATCTTAAACATGGAAATCAAATTCATTGGATTGATTCTATTTATAGAAATAACATGAAATAAAAAAAAATCACATAAACAAAATTACAACTAATAACTAATAACTAATAACTATTAACTAATAACAAACAAATAAATTTTTTATAATATATTTTTATGCTCAAATAAAAATATTAAAACATTTTACCATTCAAAAAGGCCTTTGTAACCAATTCATCTCCAACTAATCTTCTTATTGTTTTGGTGTCGTACTTTGGATCTGTTGAAGTAGGAAAAATCAGAGTAAAATGATGGGAAAAATTAATTAAAATTGCTGTATCAATATGATTATCAGATTCCGGTAAAAATTGTCCTACTTTATTTAGTGAATCAGGTTTGTATCCATCATATTCAAGCACAATAATTCTAAGCCCTGTTGTATCTGAAATATATTTACAAATTAATTGGTATTCTGGTACATTTGGATCCAAAACAAATGTAGAATCACCAGTGAATTCTCTAATATATTCGGTTGACATTTCCCTTAAATTACTAAGGGCAAACTGATATACAAGTTGTTCATGTTCATCTAATTCTGTCGTATCTTTATTTGGAAGATCCTGCCATGTAAGATATCCAAAATATCTTAGTATTGAATGAAAAAAACAACTTCCATCTCCAACGACTTTTACAAATGAGTAATTTGCAGACAAATCTGTTGGTAAGATTGATTCTAAATAGTTAGTAAATTTAGCTCTTCTACTAAGGGTATCCTCAGAAGAAGATGGAAATTGAATTTGTGAAAATTCTTTAATTGATTGTGACATTTGGTTAGTAATATATATTAAATATATTATATTGGTTTAAATAATGTAAGTTATCGAAGTGGTTAATTTTTCAATTTTTTGTTTTATTTTAAATTTTTAAGTTTTAAATATTTTTCTTTATATTTAATGTATTTTGATTTATAATGTAAATTATTGGAACTATGAATATCAAGTTCTGGTACATTTGTTATGGCAGATTCATATTGTGGTCTTGGTAAATGAATTCTGGTATTCTTAATTTTAGACTTTACTATTGTTACTTTATTTGTCGGTTCTATAATTAATATTTGTGGTGTTTTTGAATAAATATATTTAATTTCTTCTTCAGGTGTTATTATCATATTATCATGACCTCTAAAATAATCATATCCTCTTGATGAACCAATATCAACTCTATATAATCTTGCTAAATTGTCTGTTCCTGTTTCACATTCCATACTTATTCCAAAAACTTTACTTTTATCTAATTTATTAAAAATAGATTTTCCTGTATATATTTTTCCTCCAATCACATCAACTTGTAAATCTGATTTTTCCAAGTCTATTGTACCTAATGTTTGCCCATATTCAAAAGAATTATTACTATAAGATAATTCATTTTGAAAAATAGAAAGATCAGACTGAACACAATGACCTATAACCAATTTTAAATCATTTGAATCTTCCTTAATAACTAAACCATCTCCTTTAAATATTTTAAATAAATTGACTAGATCAATACAAAAATTGTTATTTGACTTGGTTAACCCATTTGATTTCTCTAATCGATTTGATTTATCCAATTCATTTGATTTATCCAATCTATTCGACATTTCGGATGGATCACCTAAATTTCTTGTCCAAAGTGGTGATTTTCCAATTTGGTTATCCAATTCAGATTTTTGAATTTTGTTCTCCCATTGGGTCTGAGAGTTAGTATCTTGATTATCAGGATTACAAAACCATTGATTTAATTCATTAAAATATTCATATGGTTTAGATGCTAATCCCCCATGAATAAATATCCAATTATTTACCTTAACTAAAATTCCACAACCTCCCTCAAATAATAATTTAAAACCTTCTTGACCAACATTAAATATTTTTGATCTTGATACTCCCTTATAATAATTATTAAAACCAATTGGAAAAGCATATTTGGAAATAAAATTTTCAGATATTTCACCTGAAGTTGTATTTACTAACTCATGATTACCTAATAATTTAATTATATTGCCTCCCGTATTTTTAGCCATTGCTCCAATTACATTTATAAACATTATTATTTTCAATTCAATTTGAGGATAATATGTACATTCATGACCATTTAATTTTTTACACATTTTAGTTCTATTTGGATCAATCATATCTCCACAAATAACAACAATTGTTTCTCCACCTATCCACTCATATCCCAAGTCTGATTTGTATGTGGAATCTTCATTTAAATCTTTTTCTAATTCTATTTCTAAATCAGAATCATATTTATTTGGGTCAAAAGTATTATTTTTTTTTTTAATTACTTTACCACAATCTCTTAAACTTATTATTAAACTCTGTAGGTCACCATGTATATCTGATAATGCAATTATTTTACTATTTGGTTTTAATATATTGGTTTGAAAATATATATTGTCAAAGTTCATTATAAATAATATAGAATTATATTATTTTTTACAAAAAATACTATCATTAACTAAATATTCAAAGATAACTAGGATACATTGCAGAACAATAGGTTCCAAACCAATTACATCCATATTTATTACAATCATCCCTATTATCCAATTCATCACAATGAATTGTTGGAGTTGGTCCTAAAGCAACAGATATATCATATTTATATTTGTCTTGATTATTTAATTTTGATGTAATTTGATTATAATTTGACTGAGGTGTTTGGATTTGAGGATTATAAGGATAAGGATTTTTTGACACAAAAAAATCAAAATTTTTATTCGAATAATAAAATATTATTAAGATAATAACTAATATAATGATAAAATTTACCATAAATTATTGCTTGGTATAAATTATACATAGATTATTAAATTTAATTATAATATTTTTTTCCTGAACCCAAACAAACAATACATTCTATATAAGGATAAATAGGTTTACAACAACTACATATTAAATGGGGAGATTCACATTTATTACAATCAGTATAATTTATATTTTCTTTCTTCACAAAACCACTTCCAATACAATCTTTACAAGATATTTGGGTGTTTAAATTATTATGATGTTTACCATCACCTCCACAATTATGACAAAATTCATAAGGTGCATAGTCAACATGTTTTTCTGTAAAATGTTTACATCTTGTTCCATGACATAAATCACATATCATATTTATATTTTTAACTAATCCTGCACCTTTACATATTTCACATTGATTACTTGTATCAAAATAATAATCATTTTTACTCATTTTTTGTTGTATTTTATAATAAAATTATAAGATATATATTTTTATAACTGAGTGGTATTTTTTTTTATGTAAAATTATATATAAAAAACTTATGATTCAGGTAGGAATTAATGGTTTTGGAAGAATCGGTAAATGTGTCTTGATACAATTATTAGATATGCCTAATTTTTCAATTAAATGTTTAAATGTAACGGGAATTAAGATAAATGAAATTGAAGAATATTTAAGATATGATTCGACACATCATTATAATAAAAATTTTATATTTAAAATAATTTCAGATTGTGAATTTGAAATAAATCACCATAAAATTATACTATTTTCTGATAGAGATCCTAAAAATCTTCCATGGAAAAAATATGATTGTGAATATTTATTTGAATGTACTGGTGCATTTTTAACAACTAAGGCTTGTTTATCACATGATATTCCGTATATCATATTAAGTGCCCCGGCAAAAGATTTAACTCCCACTTTTATTTATGGAGTTAATCACACAAAATATTCTGGAGAATCAATTGTTTCTGGTTCATCTTGCACAACTAATTGTTTAGCGCCTATGCTTAAAATATTAAATGATGCTTATAAAATTACTGATTGTATTTTTACAACTATTCATTCTACAACAGCTTCACAATATACTGTTGATATTGTTGATAAAAAAGCAAGAACATCAAGATCAATATTAGGAAATATAATTCCACATACAACTGGTGCATCATCATCAATTTATTCAGTTCTTCCTGAATTAACAGGTCTGGTAAATGGAACTAGTTTAAGGGTTCCAGTTATTAATTGTTCTTTAGTTGATGTTAATATTCAATTGGAAAATAAACAAGTTAACTTGAATAATATTGTCGAGTTAATTAAAAATAATGAATATTATTCTCAAGTATATGCAATTAGTAACAAAAATTTGGTTAGTTGTGATTTTATTACAACTACAACTCCAACTATTTTAGATACAAAAGCTTCAATAGATATTGGGAATGGAAAGTTTAAATTTATGATATGGTATGATAATGAATGGTCCTATTCTACACAATTAATTAGATTATGTGAATCAATGTATAATAAGAACAATTTAACTAACAAAATTAAATTAACAAATATAAATACTTCAAAATATTACATTAGCAATATTGATTTTACAGGAAAAAATGTTGTTTTAAGATTAGATTTGAATGTACCATTAAATAAATTTTCAGAAATAACTGATGATTTTAGAATAGTATCTGCAATTCCAACTATTAAGACTATTTTAAATTCTAATCCATCAAGATTAATCTTAGTATCGCATTTTGGTAGACCAAAAGGTATCGATTCAAAATATTCATTAAAAATTATTTTAAATAATCTAGAAAAACATATTGGGATTCCAATAGAATTCTTACCTAATGGTATATGTCAAAGTACTTTAAATCAATTTCATAATACTGAATCTAAATTGTTTTTACTTGAAAACATTAGATTTAATAAAGAAGAAACAGAATATGAAAAAGGAACTACTAGTCTTGAATCAAGTGAAATTGTTTGTTTATATAGTATGTTGGGAGATATTTTTATTTCTGATGCATTTGGATGTACTCATCGTTCTCATTTAAGTATATCTGGAATTAAAGAATTTGAATTGGTCCAATCAAAAACTATTGGATATGGACATTTAATAAATAATGAAATAAATTATTTATCGGAATTAATTTCTGGTCAAAAAAAAATATTATGTATTATTGGAGGAAATAAAATCACAGATAAACTTCCTATTATTAATTCATTTAAATTTTTACCTAATGTTAAAATATTTGTTGGAGGAGGATTAGCAAAACATTACATTCCAGATACTCCAAATGCTGAAGTAATGCAAGATGCTTGGGGAAATATTAATTTAGAATCACCACCATTATATATTCCAAATATATCTGATACAGATCTAAATGCTTTTGATATAGGACCAAAATCAAAATCAAAATTATTTGACCTTGTGTTGGAATCTGATATAGTTTTTTGGAATGGATCTCTAGGAGTTATTGAACATGATTTTTATAAATTATCAAGTTTAGATTTAGTTAAATTTTTAGAATCAAATAAACAAATAACCACAATAATTGGAGGTGGTGAAACAGGATCTATTGTTTCTAATAAAAATTCTAATATTTATGTTAGTACTGGGGGAGGTGCGTTGTTAGAATATTTAGAACAAAAATTTACTGACGGTTCTAACACTCCAGGCATTAAAATTTTTGAATAAAAAATATTGAAATTTATTTATTATGTTAGTTAATAGTATTAATATTTAAATATAGGTATAGTAATCAATGGTATTGTTAAAATTATTTTTACTTGTTGTATTGGATTTTGAGTTTGGAATTATTAATAATGTTTTAGCATCGAGTAGTTATTCATTTAATTTAAGAAGTAATCGTAACATTCAACATTCATATTCTAATTCATTAAATCAAAATTCAAATTCATATTCATTTAAATTTTCAAAATCAACCCAATTCAACAGTAATAATATTTATTCAAATCAAAATACATATTCAAATAAAATTAGTTATCAAAATTCTTTACCAAATAATATCCCTAATTCTTTACCCAGTACTTTACCAAGTAAAATTCCTAGTTCAAGTTATTGTCCAAGTACAATAGATAATATTGGCATATCAAAAGAAATTTATTTCCAATCTAAAATTACTTTATCTGGTATAAATAATATTATTGGGTCAGATGATTTGTTTGTTCAGATTTTAAAAAAATCATTTGGAATTGGATTTAATATTTCATCTGAATATATTCAATTTAATTCTTTAGTTAGTATTCCAATAAATATTTATACTGGTTCAGATATTCATCTTGTTCATAAATCTATCACAAAATCAAAAAATAGTCCTGATAATGATAAAAAAATAAAAACACAAGCAAATTTAATCGAAATATTATTTGACATTATTGTTCCATTTAAAGACTTTTATAAAAATTATTTTAATCAACCACAATTGCTTTATTCAATTTTAATTACGAATTTATCAAAATTTATCGATTCTGGTAGTTTATTAAATAAAATTAATCAACTTTTATTACAAGAATCAATAACTAATCCATCTGTTAACTTGAATTTATTAAATTTGAAAATTGAAAATGTTTATAATTCACAATTTTCAATATTAAATTATACTATTACAGGTACATTTGTTCCATCAACACAATATTTAAATTTAACAAATAACCCAACTATTAGTCAAACTATTAATTCTACTTTTAATTCCACTTTTATCTCGACTATTAATCCTAGTATTATTCCTAGTATTAATCCTACTATAAATCCTACTATAAATCCTACTATAAATCCTACTACAAGTCCTAGTATTAATCCTACTATTAATCCTACTATTAATCCTACTACAAGTCCTACTACAAGTCCTAGTATTAATCCTACTATTAATCCTACTATTAATCCTACTATTAATCCTACTACAAGTCCTAGTATTAATCCTACAATGATTCCTTCTTATAATAGATATAATATTTCATCAAATCCAACTAATAAAATAATCAAATATAATATATCACAAGTTCCATTTGAACAAATCCAGATTTCCATATCTCCATTCCCAAGTGCACGATTACAATTAAATCCTAGTTCAAATAAAAGTTCTAATTCAATAAATGAATTAAAAAGTCAAAATATTATGCTACCTATCTTTATGTCAATTATAGGATTTTTTTTTGTTATTACTATAATGATGGCATATTTTAATCATATTAAAAATTCAAAAAAATTAACATTAAATAAGATTACACCAAATAATAATAACTCAACAAATTATTCTACAAATTATAATAATGTAGATGCAGACTTAGAAAATATAATCATTAGAAATAATTATGATGATAATAGTGTAAGAAATTTAAATACATTATTAAACAAAAGAAAAATTAATCCGGATATTGATAATTTATAATTTTTTATAACATAAATTATTTATCTATATATAATATAATACATACTAAAAATGGTTCTAATAGTTTTAAGACATGGAGAATCAGAATGGAATAAGCTAAATAAATTTACTGGATGGGAAGATCCAAAATTAAGTATCAATGGTATTCATGAAGCTGAACAAGTCGGTAAAATACTATTTGACTATAAATTTGATTATGTTTTTACAAGTGATCTTGAAAGAAGTGTTCAAACAGCAGATATTATTATGAATATTAAAAAAGAACAAAATTATCATATGGGTCATTTTGAAGACATTAAAGAAAGAGATTATGGAGATTTAACTGGAAAAAATAAACTTGAACTTGAAAATTTCTATGGAAGTGAGCAAATAAAAAAATGGAGAAGAGGATGGGAAGACAAACCACCTCGAGGAGAAAATTTAAAAGAAGTAGCTGGGAGAGTTGGACAATTTTTTGATTTACAAATTAAACCCATTATGTTATCAAGTCCTGATAAATCAATATTGATTGTTGCACATGGAAATTCATTAAGAGCACTATTTGTTCATTTAGGATTAAAAACTCCAAAAACAATTCAAGAATTTGAAATTGGAACTGGAATACCTATTTTAATAAATGTTCAAACAAAACAATTTGAATATATAAATAGATTTAAATTGGTTGGAAGTCAAATTTTAGATTCTAGAGGATTTCCAACAATTCAAGTAGAATGTGTTGATAAATTAACAAAAAAAATTATCGGAAAAGGTTCAACACCATCTGGTGCATCATGTGGTTCAACTGAAGTATTAGAATTAAGAGATAAAGATAATTCAAAATTTATGGGCAAATCAGTTTTTAAAGCCATTAGAAATATAGATCAAGTTAATAAAAAGATTTGTTTATCAAAAATAACAGATTTATTAAATTTGGATAATCAATTGGTACAAATTGATCCTTCCCCATATAAAACTGAATTGGGAGGTAATACTACAACAGCTTTAAGTTTTTGTTTTGCTGATGTTGGTGCAAAATTATCTAATTTAGAATTATATGAATATTTCTCAAAAATATATAATTGTGGAAATATTTCACACCCACTTCCTACTCCGATGGTTAATATTATTAATGGAGGTAAACACGGTGTAACTGAGGATCTAAAAATTCAAGAATTTATGATTGTATGTAATAAGAATTTCCCAATTGAAAAACAAATTCAAATAATTTGTGAAGTTTATCATGGACTTAAAAAAATACTTGTAGAAAAATATGGTCCAATGGCTAAATCAATTGGAGATGAAGGAGGTTTTTGTCCTCCTATTTATACTGGTAAAGAAGCTATTCAAATTATTGGAGATGCTATTAGTATTGCTGGATATAATGTTGGAACAGATGTGTTTGTCGCTTTAGATTGTGCTAGTTCTGAATTCTATAACCCTGAAACCAAATTATATGAAATTGAAAAAGGAAAATATCTAAATTATATTGAATTAGTTGATTATTATAGTGATCTTGTAAACCAATTTCCTTATTTAATAAGTATTGAAGATGGATTTGCTGAATCTGATTATGATGGTTGGAAATTATTTACAAAAACATTAGGATCTAAAATAATGATAGTTGGTGATGATTTGTTTACAACAAACCCAAATCTAATATCTTTTGGATTAGAAAAAAAATTAGCTAATTCGTTATTATTAAAAGTTAACCAAATTGGAACCATTACAGAATCAGTTCAAGCAGCTAAATTAATGTTTGATTCTGGTTTTAATGTTATAGTTTCACATAGATCTGGAGAAACAAATCATGCTTATATAGTTGATTTAGCTGTTGGAATTGGAGCCCAATATCTTAAAATAGGTAGTCCATGTAGAGGAGAACGTGTTGCCAAATTTAATAGATTAATCGAAATTGATAATTTAATAAATAATAAATATTAAATATTTAATATTAAAAAAAATCTGAAGGTGGTGCAGATGGTGCGAATGGTTCGTTAGTAGATTTATTTAGTATTTGATAATTGTTTTTGTTCTGACTAAAATTATCATCTGGTAGTATAATTTCAGCTACTGGTAAATTTGTTATTCCCCAATTATTATCGATATCTCTAATAATTTTTTCTCCAGATGCATTTGCAGAATATTGTTTTTTTTGGTTTGTTATATAATTGATAAAAAATTCTGGGTCGTAATCTAAATTATTCAAAGTATTTAATTTTACAAATATAGCTTTACTTTCCTCATAATAAATTTCAGTATCTGT
>JACCDO012032402.1_pt1 | contig 12018 bp, 13 predicted proteins | sample 7446101 | NCBI WGS metagenome assembly JACCDO01 (sample SAMN15323440, study PRJNA562643) | freshwater metagenome | isolation source: river surface water | place: USA:Blue River Watershed | collected 2017-08-16 | reverse complement strand
TAACCTGGGACCTGCAATATGATTTATAGTAGTAACACAGCGAACGTGTAAGCGGAAAAAAATCTGCTCCATCGTTGAGTTGTGCCTTCTGAGGCTTCGTGCGATTGTACTTCTCCTCCGAGGCGAGGTCCAAAAGAGAAACCAAAATAGGTAAGAGGCCGGCCAGACGGTCTTGAAGATTAGTATATTTGGTAGCACTGTAACTTCTAAACTCTAGAGTGTGTAATTATAAGCGTTCGTTGTGAAGGAGACAACTACCATCACAGTGTTGTGTTATGTTCCTTCTTATACCATGAGGCTAATCCCTAGTTCAAAGTGAAGAATCTTCGCAAAAAATCTCAAAAAATAGATTTGTTTGAATGTCTGCGCAGTCTAATCTCCCAAAGAAATCGCTACTCGGTGTGACTTTGAGTAATAATTCAATTATTCAAAGGGTCTTCCCCTCAAAAGGAAGTAGCGATCTAAAGGAACCATTGATAGATAATCGAAGTGTTATGGTACACGGCTTTATTCACCTTTCTATTCATTTACTTATTCATTCACTAACAAAGGAAAATACAAGTGTTACAAGTAGAAATATCTTACCATATTATCACGAGTTTCAATATACAAATAATAATATAACAAAGGAATTAAAATCAAAATATCCAAAAAATCATATTGTAACGAGTAGATTTAATATATTTAATTTCCTACCGAAAAGTTTATTGGAACAATTTAGACGACTGGCTAATATATATTTTTTAGTTATCGGTATTATAGCAGCAATTGGTTATTATACAAATGTCTACGAGACTGCTATAGCACCTGAAGCAATATTAATACCAATGACTACTGTCATATTAATATCGACTGTAAAGGAAGGTATAGAAGATTTTAAACGGCATTTAGCTGATTCTAAAATGAATGCTAAACTAGTTAAAACGTTGGTGGTAAATACTGGAAATATTAATAATTTAGAGTGGAAAGATTTACTAGTTGGTTCAATTATATTACTTGTTGACGGTGATGAAGTTCCCGCAGATATTGTTCCATTGGCTTGTGGTGGTATACAAGGAAATTCTTGTTATGTGGAAACAGCCGCAATTGACGGAGAAAGTAATTTAAAAGTCAAATCACCATGTTTACCAACAGACCGAGTTACAGTAAGAAGTGATAAATATCAAGTATATAATTTGCCAGATAATTACTCAATAAATGCAGAGCAACCAAACTCTATAATACATCAGTTCAACGGAAATGTTGAATTCTCATCAGCAGGAACCCCTAATGTACCATTATCGGATAAGAATCTAATATTACGTGGATCGACAATTCGCGCCACTGAATGGTTAGTAGGGATTGTTGTGTACACTGGAGCACACACCAAGCTATCATTGAATTCTAAGAAGCCGCCATCCAAACTGTCGGCAGTGGATCGAATAGTGAACCAGGCATTGGCTGTCGCCATCACAGTGTTGTTGGTACTTTGCGTGTTAAGTATGGTGTTGAGAATAGTTTGGGAACAAAATAACAACGATGCAAATTATTTGTGCATTCAAAAAAATGATCTAGAATCAACATTTGACAGTTCTGGTGGAGGCGGCTGTAACTCTGCGGCGACATCTTCCTCACTGACGTTGTTCACCTTTTTAACTCTATACAATAACATGGTTTGCATCTCCATGTATGTGTCGATGGAAGTAGTTTATTTATTCCAAGCCTATTTTTGCAGTCAAGACCTAAATCTGTACGATAGCAGCACTGATACGTGTTGTGAAGTTCATTCTTCGTCGATGTGCGCCGATCTTGGACAAGTTCAGTATGTATTGAGTGATAAAACTGGTACATTAACAAAAAATGTAATGCAAGTGAAAAGATGTTCAGTGGATGGAGTGATTTATGGCTCGCCGTTAGGTACTAGCACGAGTCCGCATTCCGATCCAGAGCTATCTAAAACAGTAACAAATGATAGTTGGTTACCATTAACAGATATGGGTGTGACGAAAACACTTGCCAATAATAAAGGACTTCAGATGCGCGAGTTTTTACGTGTAATGGCTGCATGCAACACAGTTTTACTAATGCCAGACAGCAAAACAGGTGAGGTTATGGTCAATGATGTAAAATCACTGCAAGATTGCTTACAAGCGGAATCTCCTGATGAAGTCGCACTTGTATTGGCCGCTGCTTCTTGTGGTAATGTAATTTTATGCAAGAGAGAAAATTTTCAATTAATTACTGGTGATTACGAGGGAAGACAGAGCAATCGCAGCGATTTGACAAGGAATATTGCGCGACACGAGCATTACGAGATTTTAGCTGTCAATTCCTTCGATAGTTTCCGCAAAAGGATGTCGATTTTGATTAAAACAAAAGGATTATCACCGGCGAAATACTACTTACTGTGCAAAGGAGCTGATACGTCACTATTGGGTGCGACCGGCATTCATGACAAGGACCAAAATCTAGATAAAATATATGAACATATTGATATCTTCGCGCATAACGGCTTACGCACTTTGGTTATTGGTCAGCGGGAAGTCCCGGAAAGTGAAGCATTGTCTTGGCTCAATGAGTACGTGGATGCGAAGAACAATATCACGCAAAGAGATACACTTCTTGCTAGATGCGCGAATACGATTGAGAATAACATCAGTATCTTGGGAGTGTGTGGCATTGAAGATGAGCTGCAAGACGAGGTAGGGGATGCTATTGAAATACTGAGAAATGCAGGACTGAATGTGTGGATATTGACGGGAGATAAGCCTGAAACAGCTATTGCTATCAGTAAAATGTGCAATTTAATAACCGATACACAGCAAATTGAAAAGGTTTTAGGGCTACGAAACGAAGAATTGAGTAATAGAATCAACGAGTTGTATAGCATGTTGATTGCGAAACATGACAAGCAGACTGTGGCCACAGTAACATCCATGAATCCCGAAGTGTCAGTGGATTCCGGTGTGTTTGATAATATTGCTTTGATCCTTGACGACGTTAGTATATACGGCGCACTGAGTATACCGGATATCGCGCAAAAGTTCACTTTTATTGTGCAAAACATCCCCACCGTAGTAGCATGCAGAGTATCGCCCATGCAGAAGGCGACGTTAGTCCGATTAGTCAAGACGGCGCCTGGTAAACCGGTTACATTAGCTATAGGTAGCATCCACTTTCTCGTCCACACCATACATATTTACTTACTTAACTACGTCTCTACTAGGTGATGGTGCCAATGATGTTGGTATGATTCATGAAGCTCGAGTCGGCGTTGGTATATCTGGTCGTGAAGGCAAGCATGCTGCCAACTCTGCTGATTTTGCAATTAGTCAATTCAAATTTTTACCAATTTTATTATTTGATCACGGCCGTTTCAACTATATCCGATGTTCGAAGCTTGTGTTGTACTCGTTTTTCAAGAATTTGTTGCTCGTATCAACTTTGTTTTATTATAGTTTTTTGAGCGGATTCTCCGGTACAATACCCATCGACTCCTTGGTATTTTCTGGATATAATTTCTATTTAGGACTGCCAATTTTAGCGTTAGGTACTCATTTACTCACTCACTTACTCACAAACTTACTCACTCACTCATTCATATGCTGTCAGGTGCCATGGACTATGATGTGAATAAAGAATACGTTAAAAAATATCCAAAATTGGCATATTCATCTGGTCGAAATGGCGAGGTGTTGAACATCAAGACAATGACAATATGGAGTGTTCTGGCGTTCGTCGAAGGACTCATTATTTGCGCGTTGGTGGTCCGATTTATTGGTGGTCCGACGTATTATGACGATCGCGGAGTAGGGTTTAATAATACCGATGGAAAAAATGGCGGCTTATTTGTTGACGGCTTTTGTTTGTTCACTTGCTGCATCATCAGCCAACAGTATAAAGTACTCATTCATTCACTCACTCGCTCACTCACCCACTCACTTACTCGTTTGTAAGGTTCTGTACATGATGACTACGAGGACCTGGATTCACTGGTTTTTCTGGATAATCTCGTTTGTTGGTTACCTCTCTTTCACTCTGCTATATGGCTCGTTTGTGAGCACCAACCTATTTTACCAGGTGGTCCCCTTGGCGTTTCGCTTGAATGAGTTCTGGTTAGCTATATTTTTAATTCCAATCGTATTACTTATAGCAGATATACTTGTTGATTATGGGATTAATATATTGTTCCCAACGGCATTTACAGAGCTATTAAAGCAAATAAAAGTAGAGGAGAAGCGAAAGCGTCAGAGATCTGACGGATCACTGGTGTATACGCAGAACACAATAAGGCTGAGCAACGCGCCCAGACAATCGTCCAGCAATAATCCGTTAATCGAAAAAGAGGAAATTGATTCTTTTTAGTGACATAAAATGGTAGTATAATGTGTAATAAAATGTATATTTGTAACGTTTAAAGAACCAAAAACCCAACGGGACCACCGCGGTACCTGCCGGTACCAGAGCGTTTCAAAAGTTTGGCGATCAAGTAACCAAAGAAAGTAAGTGGTACTAAGCAAATCCTGTGACTTGGAGTGCTTACGATCACTCTACGATGTCTCAACCAGTTAGTATGTTTACCAACTCGATGTCAAAGCCACCAGTATTTTCTAAAAAGGAATCTTGTTTGATAGATAAGATAATCGCTGCAAGAACTATTAAAACTGCAGCTAAAACAAAACGAGGAATAAATGAAACAACATTACTACCACAATCCCCGCAATATCGCCCAAGTACAAGTGTTGGTGCATTTTCACCAATCAAAACAAGTAATAATACGTCCCATAGTTTCAGTACTACTTCATTACCACAATTAAGTCCCACAACTGGAACAGCTACTAAATCATTTGAAATCAATGATGGAGATAGACAAGAGATAAATAAATCGTCACATAATGCTGATTCTACTTCCGTACTTGCTAAAAGTCAAGTTCTTATTGACGATTTAGCTAGTAGAGGTGTTACAGGTAATATTACTTATTCACCCTTATTTATTTCAAGTGCACTTTTTAACTAATTTATTTCATAATTCTATTACAGATGTAACAGCTAAAAAGAAATTAACAATTAGTATGGCAAAAACAATGCAAAGTAAATTTGCAAGTCAAAAATCGACATTAAATTTTAATGATAATTACTTCATGCCAAAACGTACAATTCAGCGACCAGATGGCGCCACATTAACTGAGGTATACCAGAGTAAAAGAGCAGATACTTGGGCGAGTATATTAAAAGCGCAACTACGCGACGAAGAAGAAGAAAAAATTGTAAAAAGACAGGAAAAATTGAAAGCAGATGAAGACTTTGGTAAAAAATTAAAAGCTCAATTAGATGATAACCACCGTCGTTTCTTGTCAACTTTAGGTACCAATCCCCTTGCTCAGCTTGCTTACTTGTTTACTAACTCATTTATACAGGTTCTGATGATAAATTTGCTCAAATAGAAGAAGAAAGATCTAAAAAAAGTGATGATGTTCAAAGAAAACGTAGAGAAGATGCAGTAAATCGTCAGAAACAGTTCATCAACCACGCATTGGAGGATATCGAAACCAAACGCTTGAAACGTGAAGCAGAATTTTTGAAGGAAATGGAAGCGAGTCAAATGATGATAGCGAAAACCAAGTATTTAATTGCACAAGATGAACAAAAGAAAATAGATAAAAAAGCTCATGAAGCCAAGTTGAATGAGCGTTTATATCAAGAAAATCTAGATTCAATCGCTCGTAAAGAAGCAGAGAAATTGAAGAGATTTGACGAAGACAAGAAAATTATTGCTGTGCAACTACGTAATTATGAAAAAATGGACGAGAGAAGAGAGGAAGACTTACAAAAAGTATTTAAACGAGCTACTGACGGTCCTGCACATCAAATAGTCGCTGAATTAGTAAAGAAAAATAAAATAGCAACGGATAATCTGTACCATACTCTGCTGACAGCAGGTGATGGGTTGAACAAGCAGTTGTTGGATAGTGAAGAGGCAACCAAAAAAAGGCTCAGTGCTAGTTGTGCTGATTTAAAAGATTCGTGGGATATAATGAATGCAATTCATGCGAAAGAGAGGAAAGAAGAGCAGATGAATCTGACAAAAATACTAGCATATAATAATAATAAGTTGAAACAAATGGCGGCAGAAGATGAAAAGAAATTTCAAGATAAAAAAGCAGCACATGCCAAATACAAGTATGATTTAGATAACCAGTTGAATGAATTGCAACGTCGCTCGCTAGATTCGTTGACCAAGACGATGAGCGAGAGAGAAATCAAGTTTAACGCCGATTTAATAAGGAAAACAGGAGTTAACTTAAATTTTTAATGTTTATAATATACAGCAACCATTCCTTATACAAATGTAAAGTCATCAATTATACATTTCGCGTAGAAAGTGCAACTCTTGCTCCTTTCGCTCTTGCTCTATTTTCAACAGATTTATCTCAATATCTAACTCTTGTTGTCGTCGTTTAGCAAATGCTTTTGCTTTAAAGTTTTTTAGTTCTACTTCGTCATTTAATTTTCCAGTTTTTCTTAATGTTTGTTCTAAAATGATTGAGCAGGTAAGATATATAGTAAATAAGTAACTAAGTTAGCAAGTAAATACCTAGTGCAAATTGTTTTAAATCGATTGGTTGTGCTGCTGTTAAATTTGCTGTTTGATTTCCTAATATATTATGTAATCTGTCATCTATGCCAATCTTACCAACTGGCGTCTGTGGTTCTACGTACTTCCTTAGTGGTCTACCAGGCGGCAATATTGGAATACCACCGACTACTTTGCCCAATAATTTAGTGCTATTTGGATTCATTATAACCTCACCAGATGCTTCACGAGGTGTTGGTTCACCAATTAGCGGATTTCTAGGCATGACCATCAAATCTGAGTGCAGATTAAAATTACTTCTTTTCACGTCTTCTTGCTTTAATAGTTCTGTCAGTGCTTTAGCCTGTGCAGCTGTTAAGCATTTGTGTCCATTAGAATACTCCTTAGTATAATCAACCTTTTGAGTACCTGGAGGTACATGTTTCATTGGCATTTCTTACTGACTACTTATAATCTCGCTCGCAAATCACACAAGGAAGGAGCGGGTGTGGTCAATTACCTTTTGTTTGGCGACGCTCGCAAATCACACAGGGAAGGTGGATGGAAATTACTTTTTTTGTTTGGCGATTTTCCGTTTCCTCTATTTTCCATGCCCAAATTCAGGTGCCGGTTTTGTTGTGTTAACTACAAGATAAAAAAATGAAATAAAATGAATAAATGGCTTTAAGACCAAAGATTTTTATTTCATTAGACACATTTTGTGATTGCAGTTTCTCATATATGTCGTATATATTTCGCTTTCTCTGGCGCAAGTACCGGTTAGAAGTACCGGTTCTGTTGAAAATGGAAAAAAAGTAACGAAGAAGAACGGAAGACAGTAGCTCATTATAAGATGTCTGCTGTGAAGCCTTATGTGAAACCCCGCAATCCATTAGCAGCGGAAAAAACTCCTCGTAAGGAGAAGAATTTTAATTTTAGTGTACCTGCAGTACCAGATAATTTGCGGAAGGTCGAGAAATGGAATTATCCAACGGAAGATTATGGTTTAATGGCTAAATTTTCATCACAACAATCAGTATATAATAAAATATACGAGAAGAAAAAGCATTTTGAAGATACTGTAGCTAAATTTCGTGCAGATAAATTAAATCAAGTAGATAACAATGATGATAACAATAATAACAAAAATAATAATACTGAGAATAATACATTGAATAGTGAGTTTAAATTAACCAGTAGGATACCAACTCAGCCTCAAATATCATCTAGATCAGATCATTTAAATACAGGAAGAAGTACAGGAAGAAAAACATTGAATAATGATACAATTACAGCACGAGATGATATACCACTTGAAACTGTGCTTGATAATACTGATCCAAACAATTTATATGATTCAAAAATATCTGGATTTAAAGGACTTGCGAAATATAATCCAGAGATTTTAGCTAAATGGAGAGCTAAAAGAGCAGCTGAATTTGTGTTAGAACAAAAGCATCCATTAGACCCTCCAACCGCTCGTGATTTAACTGCTCGACCATTTAAACCAGGTGGAACAATTCCGGTTGATCCTTGTGGTGTTGGGATTAAAACAAAATATGTAAGTAAAAGTAAAAAAACAAATAATATGAAAGCAAATAATGTCAATACAGAACTATCCACATCAAGAATGCAGGGGACGCTAGGGGAATTACTAGAGCAATTGAACCAAACTCAAAGTGAAATTGAGCGACAAGAACTAAAAATTGCGTTAAAAACAAAGTCAAATCCCTTTGGCAAGAAGTAATCATCGAGGTAAATATTATTCATACTGTATAAATAACAAGATTCGTGTTGGATCCAATCATATCACCTCTCTCTGCCTAACTTAAATCTATTTTTCAAATTTTGTTGTGACACGAATGCTATGTATAATTGACCCATTTATTAAGTACAGAGAAATACAGAATACTTTAGTAGCTGACCTTCGAATAAAGGCCCTGTACCTGATTATGGTGTGGAACAACAGAAGGAAGAGAAGAAAGGGTGGGAAAATTCGCTCGTTTCAGTTGACTCTTCACTAGTAAATGCTGATAAGAATGCTGGTAGTATTCATCTCGCTCGTTCTGTTGTTGCTTTGCGGCTGCGATGGTAGTTTATCCAGTGATGATCCTAAACTTACTTTGCCATTAAATATCAAAGTATTTTTGCATTTAGATGACGCATTTGGTGTGCGTTCATCAGTGTTACAGACATCATTGGCCAATATATTGCCGTTCTACTCTCCTCCGGGTGTTGAAATGAGCAATAATGTGTCAGATATTGTGTTTGAATTAAAATACGAGACAATTGACAACAGTAAAAGTGATTTCATGACTCGTTATGAGGACATGATAAAGGCACAACCGAAAGATCAGTTTGGTGTTCATCAAATAACTACAGCAAATATCAATCAATTTTTAGAATCTTATAATGATTGCAGTCCCACCGTCTTTATTTTACCTATAATTATTGTTGGTGGAGCAAAATTGTCACCTCATTATATTATACCTGGTGAGTAATATAATATTTCTTTTTGCTTCACTCATGAATTAATTCATTAACTAATTGACTTGTAATAGAGCTAGGGAACGAGATATGCAGCCAATCCAACATTGGTAAATACGCTTTCATGGATCTAAGTGCGATGGTGTGTGATTTAACCAGTATTATACATGATAGTTCAGACATAGTTCAGTGGAATACGCCTCGACTAGACGTCCCGCTACCGCTGGTGTACGCTTTTGATAGAGGGAATGACAGAAATAAATGGAATTCTTTGCTTGAGGATGATCCAAATATTAAAAAAACTCACCTAACTGCGAGAATAGTATCTGTTGTAACATCTGCAATACAGTCACTGGTAATATACATCGTTGCTGCTTATCTCACCACTCACTCACTCACTCACTTGCTATGTAGGTAACTGGCGATTTAAAATGGCGCAAAGTGTACTCTGCATCAAAGCTACTATTTCCTATCGTGATAATACGAAATGGTGGCATCAATGCTCATGAAAATAATTTTGTTGAACCAAATTTAGAGTTACTTGAGGGTTACATCAAGTCGATCTTATTGCCAGACACGGAAGTGATACTAATGCATACTAGGTACTTACTCACTCACTTACTCACTCACTTACTCACTCACTTACTCACTCACTTACTCACTCACTTACTCACTCATTCTGTAATAGTCATTATATCGACGAACATCCGCAGCTGTCAGTGGCAATATCCTCGGCCCAAATGATGTTTAACTACGGCGACGAAAGCATTCCATTCGTGAATTCGCACTTGCTATTTCAAGAGTTAGATGAAATTGGAGAAAATTTATGGAAAAAATTATTAAGTGACACTGGCAATGAGAAGGATATTTCTAGCATTATCGCCTCAAGCTCTGCAAGTAATCCCTCGTCCGATAATAAAGTACGCCAACGGCTACTAAATTGGATGGATTTACCACCAACCGTGAATCCATATGACAGTAAACGTTTAGTAAATACCAAGATAGGGATCATACCTATCTTTGTTGTGAGGTACTCACTCACTCACTCACTCTCTTATTCACTCACTTACTCACTTACTCATTCCCTAACTCAGTGATTTGCATCATCACTATCGATTTTACAGCAATCATACGGTGGTTGATACAACAGCGCAAACCCAACCGTTATTTGATAAACAAAATATTATCAGTATCAACGACGAGTCCGGAGTCATACTAGCACTTCATTCCACCGAGAAACAGTTGAATACGTACTCAACCGCTAGAAAAAGATGGTTTAGTATTGATTTAACAAATATTAATGACATCATTGCTGAAGGGATTACAACGGCTCTCTCGGGACTGGTTGCGCCGCATAAGCAATTGAAGCATTATAAGAGCAAGGTTGACCTAACATGGTCGCACGGTAGCCATCCATTCAGCCCTTTTGGCTCCTTGAATAGCGGTCCATCGGCTGTTATAAGTACTGCAGTGCAACGTAGTATAATAGCATCGAGATCACATTCCGCACTGCATAAAGCCGGTATGCTGACTTCACGGACTACGTCACAGATAAGAGACGTAATTGATGTCATGAAAGTAGTCGTTACAAATTTAATATCACCAAATGCTTCAAGTCCATCGAACGAAACAGAATTAAATTTGTATAAAAACGAATTAAAACAAATTTTGCCGCAGCAATTAGGTAAGTCGCTCACTTTCTTACTCACTTACTCACTTACTCACTTACTCACTTACTCACTTACTCACTCACTTACTTACTCACTTACTTACTCACTTACTTACTCACTCACTTACTTACTCACTCACTTACTTTCTCAATTTCTTAATGTAGTATCTTTTCTGCTGTCGTTGCAAGAAATTCCTCTTCGAATCAACGAGCATATTTTCAAATTAACGACTCAATTCGCAGTAGAAAAAATAGATTTAGGGTCCGTTATAGCTAGTTTGGAGGGCCTCGAGAGGGCAATTATCACGTCCGAACTGTCGATATCGAAGCAAGAAAAGACGTTTCAACGGTTGTTAAACCAGTGTAAAGTGGTGTATAATAACGGCAAGAATAGTGCCGTTGGCGGTGCTCGGAATCCGGTGTACAATTCCGTCAAAGATAGCGCGACAAGAGTCGTTTTACTTATTCTTTTTCTTATTCTTTCATTTTTTGGAATTTATCGCGGAATTAAATGGACCCAAAAATATCTTGAAATGAAAATTAAAAAATCCAAATAGTAAGTGAAGGAGTATGTACTAATCAGTGGAAATGCACCAAATTAACGAAATAAGAATTAGTAACTTTATACAAATTGTAAAATTCAACATATTATACATCTAACTGTTCGAAGCCATGGGCTCCTTCAACACATCCAATTGCACCACGTGTGCAAACTATATCACATTCAATTACATTTTATTAAAATCTTGTAGCAGCTTGATAAAAATTCAGATATACTAATATGCTAATAATTGATTCACAACAAACAAATCCTAAATGAGTTAGTAAGTAAGTAAGAAAGGAACTAATTGTGTTACTGAGAGGGATGTTATACCTAATGCTAATGCATTAATAACTAAATCAACGCGTAATACATAAGTTTGCAATGACATGTAGTATGCATGAAGTACAATAATAGGTGCAGCTAGTACCCACGACAATAATAATGGTGTCATAGTGGAAGTTTTATTTCCTTTCGAGGTCAACATTAACCTAGTGTAAGAGTAAGTTAGTCAATAAAAGAATATCAGCTCGACTGGATTGGTCTACCTAGTCAAATCAACAAATAAATATAGGAAAATAGTGACAATATCCCATCCAAGATACGAACTTGGATAATACAATCGCACCGCTTTGTACGTGAACAAGCAGATATTAATGAGGAAGAAGAAGACAGTGTAGTGCCAATTGAAGTACACCAGCAGCTGCAGCGGCAGCGAGCTGTGGCCATGCTTCGTCGTCGAGTCTCCCAACATTTTATTATAGTTTT
>JACCDO012403608.1_pt1 | contig 12019 bp, 12 predicted proteins | sample 7446101 | NCBI WGS metagenome assembly JACCDO01 (sample SAMN15323440, study PRJNA562643) | freshwater metagenome | isolation source: river surface water | place: USA:Blue River Watershed | collected 2017-08-16 | reverse complement strand
GCCCAATTTTTATGCTCAGGATGTTTTAACATTCTGATTTGGGTAGGTGTGACTTCAACAAGCTCATCCTCGGCAATGTACTCCACTGCAATATCAAGATTTAACTCAAGAGGAGGAGTTAATTTAATAGTTTCATCACTACCAGCAGCTCGCATATTTGTTAATTGTTTTGTTTTACAAACATTAACGGCTAGATCACCAGGTCTTTGGTGAACACCAATAATCATGTCCTTATATACATCTGTCTTAGGACCAACGAATAATCTGCCACGATCTTGTGCACCAATAATACCAAAAGGATTAGCAGTACCATCTTCAAAGGCTAATAATGAACCCTTTTCGCGTTGTTGGATGGCTCCAACGACTGGTCGGTACGAGTCGAAGATGGTGTCCAACACCAAGGTTCCCTTGGTAGCGGTTAGTAGAGCACTGCGTATGCCAATCATACCTCTGGTTGGTACCACAAAGCGTAACTGGGTTTGTCCCTCACTTCCTTCAGCAGGTCCCATCTCCTTCATCTCACCTTTTCTTTTATTTAATATATCAACGACAGCAGAAGTGAAGTCGTTAGGTACTGTAACATCAACTTGTTCGAATGGTTCACATACTTGTCCATCAATTTTCTTTTCAATGACAGTTGGAGGACCAATAAGTAGTTCAAAACCTTCGCGTCTCATTGTCTCAATCAACACAGTTAAATGTAGTTGACCACGACCACACACCTCGTAGGTATCTGCACTGTCTGTCTCACTCACTTTCAATGCGACGTTTTTATCCAATTCTTTGAATAAACGATCACGAATAACACGACTTTGTAATAATTTACCTTCACGTCCTGCAAGTGGCGACTTGTTTACACCAATTGACATGCGCACAGTTGGTTCTTCCACAGAGATAGGAGGTAGAGGTATTGATGTGTCCTTATTCATCACTGTATCACCAATACTGATGTCCTCAATACCAGTTACCATGACAATATCACCAGCTGATGCCTTGGCTACCTTCTCACGACCGATGTTATTGAATTGAAATACTTCACTAATTTTGGCTTTTTTGAAAGGATCACCAGGTTTACCGTATGCAATTTCTTCACCAGCAGCAATTTCACCGTTGACAATGCGACCAATACCCATCTTGCCTTTGAAGTCATCGTAGTCAACATTAGCAATCAACATTTGTAATGGTTTACCCTGGTCACAGCGAGCCTTAGGTAACTTTAATATTTCATCGAATAATGGTTTAAGATTGTCTTGTAAACCATCTGGAGTGTTACCAGCAATGCCTTGAATACCAGATGCATAGACAACTTGGAAATCCATTTGAGCATCAGATGCATTCAATTCAGCCATTAAATCAAATACTTTATCTACAACGTATTCAGGTCTGGCTTGTGGACGATCAATTTTGTTTACAACCACAATAGCACGCACACCCTTTTCTAATGCTTTCTTTAAGACAAATCTTGTTTGTGGTTTAGGTCCATCTACTGAATCAACAACAAGTAGCACACCATCAACCATATTCATAATACGTTCAACTTCACCACCAAAATCAGCGTGACCAGGTGTATCAACCAAATTAATTTTTGTACCTTGGTACATAATTGCCGCATTCTTGGCTAAAATAGTAATACCTCTTTCTCTTTCTTGATCATTACTATCCATAGATGCTATCTCTTGATTCGATCTAAACGCACCTGATTGTTTAATCATTGAATCAACAAGAGTTGTCTTTCCATGATCGACGTGAGCAATAATAGCCACATTTCTTAAATCATCTCTCACTGATGATCCACTTGACGTACTTACTCTCTCTTCAGTCGTACTCATCTTAATGTTATTACCATATTTAGATGCTGTAAAGCGATTAATGGTGTTAACAGGCATGAATGCATGAGTTACCAGCCAACTCTGACATAGGCACACACACAATAATGCGATGATAGGTGTCATCATCGTTTGGAAATGTGGGTGATTACGAGTGCGTGTTCGTCATCAGCGATGGTGGTTCCTGTGGCGAAGGAAAACGTAGATAAGTGGATATAAAAGAAAAAGAATGCTTCTACTCTTACAATATCACTAACTAAGTTTGTTAGCTACTAATTTCATACTAATATAATAAATACTTTTTTATAATTTTTTTAGTATAATGATTTAAAGACTAGGACATCCTTTACATTGCAATATTTTGATATATACATACTCTTCTTACATCTCTTTATGTTTATTCAACAAATTTCCTTCTGGCAGGACTCGGACACCCAACGGCCCGTATCTTCTCGCCATCGAAAAAGGAAGAAGATCTAGAATTCGCAGGTTTCGCTGATAAACATTACTTTTTTTAGCATAAAAACCAGTGAAAATGCAAGCAATATTAGCATTGTTGATGATTTTTGCACTCATTTTGAGTGTTCAAGCAGCTGTTACTGAGGAGGAGGGAGTCCTTGTGTTAAACGAGGAGAACTTTGACACTGTTGTAGGTAAGTTCCTATGTTTATTCATGATACACTGACCAATTGCAAGCAACAGTCTTGTATTAACCACTTATCACTTCAGCACTTGTATTTACGGTATTTTTGTGCTTTTACACGCTGATAAATCACTGTACACTACTTTTCTATTTTGCTCTCTTCTCTACCTCTCTATCATTTACTGTCAAACTCATTTATTCATTTACTTATTTTTATAGCTGAAAACGAGAATTTATTGGTTGAATTCTATGCACCATGGTGTGGTCATTGCAAACAATTAGCTCCTGAATGGGCTAAAGCCGCCAAGGCACTTGCTGATCAACCAATCAAACTATCCAAAGTTGATGCAACTGAAAATAAAAATTTAGCTGAAAAATATGGTATTCGTGGATATCCAACCATTAAATTCTTTAAAAATGGTAAAGATTCTGATTATAATGGTGGTCGTACCGAGCCTGAGATCGTTAGTTGGGCATCCAAGAAGACTGGTCCAGCAGCAGTTGAAGTCAAGGACGAAGAGGGATTAACCCATCTAGAAGAGGCTCATGACTCTTTCGTACTAGGTGTATTCTCTGGTTCTGACTCTCCAAAGTACACTGCTTTCTTAAAATTAGCTGGATCAAATGAGGGAACAACTCATTTTGCATACACCTTTGCAAGTTCCATCAAGTCCAAGCTAGCCGTTAGTGATAATGAAGAAAGTGTTGTTGTTATCAAATCTTTCGATGGTGAGGATGAAAAGAGAGCAGATTTTAAATTAACTGGTGATTTTGAAGAAGAAAAAATTAACGAATTTATTAATGCCGAGACAACACCATTGTTACAAGAATTTTCTCCAGAAAATTCCAAGAATATTTTTAAATCCAAGATAACCAAACACGTATTGATCTTCACCAAGAAAGACTCTGATCACCACGACTCCACATTGAGTGTGTTCAAGTCCGTTGCCAAGCAATACAAGGGTCAATTCTTATTCGTTAATGTTCCATCTTCCGAGGATAAAGTTTTAGGTTTCTTTGACTTAAAAGAATCTGATTTACCAAAGATGATTCTTGGTGATATGGGTAATGAAAGTGGATTGAAGAAGTATCCATTCACTGAAGGTGCCTTCACTGCTGCTTCTGTAACTGAATTCTTTGAATCATTCAAACGTGGTGATATTAAACCATCATTAAAAAGTGAGGAAGTAAGTGCAAGTGATAGTACTGGTGATGTTGTAGTTGTTAAAGGTAAATCCTTCAACGAATTAATTCTTGATAACACCAAGGATGTCTTGATTGAGTTCTATGCACCATGGTGTGGTCATTGCAAGAAATTAGCTCCTACCTGGGATGAATTAGGCAAGAAATTCAAGGGTAATGACAATATTGTTATTGCTAAGATGGATGCCACCGCTAACGAGGTTGATGTTCCTGGCTTAAGTGTCAAGGGCTTCCCAACCATCTACTACTTCAAAGGTGACGACAAAGCACACCCAGTCAAGTACGAAGAGGGCAGAGAGTTAGACAATTTTGTTGATTTCTTACACAATAACTCTCACAACAAATTCAATAAAGACGAACTTTAAAGGAGTCAATGAGTGAGTAGTTGATGCACAGAGTCTTAGCAACATAAGATAGTTCACGCAATAATAATAATAAAATACATTAAATTACAATATTCCAGCATCTTTAATCGTTATTCGACGCAGCAATTTACCTCTTTGATCAACAGCTCGGTTGTCACCGAATATTTGACCTGCTTTCAAAAATACTTGCTTCTGTGTACTGAACCACGAGTCTGCAATTGCACCATCAATGCTATTCTCATTTTTCACCGAACTTGAATATCCTGTTCTTGTTTTCCATTCATACACCGGTATCTTAGTGATTTCTTCTATCACTGTATCATAACCATCAATAACTTCACCAAATACTACATTGAATGCATCAAGCACTGGTAATTCCTTGGTTGTTATACTGAACTCTGGTATTGCCGTCAATTGACGCCGAGTAAGTAATGCCTTCCGGTCATGTTTGATATTGTTAGTCTCTAGTATTGGTTTATAATTCGTCAGTATATTACCACGGAATTCGTACTGCTGAGAGCCAGCGATATTAACCGTATTAATGCCTCGAATATTTTCTAATTGCAATAAACCATCAATAAATCTAGTAAACTGGGAATTGACAAAACTTGGTTGTTCTACACCATCAAGCTCACCATTTATAGTGGCTAGAAATAAGTCAACACTCTTAGGTGCATCTTTTCCGTATAAACCAAGAACGATACGACCCGATCCTAGTTTGTAAGAAAAATAAGTAATTGATTGAATAATTGAATGAGTGAAAAATTCACGAACCTTTTGCTCCACGATTTTTACCTGAACTTTCTTCAGTATAATTTGCAATTTTAATATCAAGAAACACTTTATGAGTGATAACAGGAGTATCCGGTGTGGCAAGAGATGCCACAGGAATTGCTGTCACTAAGACACCGATCGTGCTCATGCCGCGAACTAAATCCCTTTTAAACATGGAACCGGGACTTAGAAGCGTTGAGCATGCTATTGCTAGACCAGCAATACACAATAATAGCCCGAGCATCTGAAGAAAGCTTCTTTTCTTTCTTTTTCAAACTCTTGAACTTTGGTGTGGATTTGCTTGAAATTTGAAAAGAAGAAGTCCGAGAGAAAGGAGGTAGCCTCAATTACCCGTGATATTTCCCACCAATTACTCACGTGACTTATCCAAGAATGACCCACTTGTTAGGACTTACCCTATTATTATTCCTTGCAATTACGAAGTTGACATCTCCAACTCAATCTTTCAAAGAACTTGGATTGGATGACTATGAATCAGTGCCTGACAAGGAATTCGATGGATTTATTTACCATAATCGGCTACAAGTCAAGGATTTGACACAATTTAAATCATTCGACTTGCTTTGTCGTGGAAATTACGCTAGATTCACTAGATGTAGTGGAGATTTTCACGATATAAAAGTATTATACTCTCAAGACAAAGAGGTAAAAGCTTCACTAACTTATATCCATACTTACCCCCTCATTGAAATGAACAAATCATATAGGATTTGAAAGAGAAAGTTTTGAATGATACGATTGATTTTCATTCAGGTATGACTCGTCAATGGCGTGCTAGATCATATGCTCCACATTTAGTTGCTATGAGAAATGTATTTGTTAACTCTTGGGGATTCATATATAACTATGAAACACTGTACAACCATGGTGGCTGCACTAACAGGGCATTGTACCACCCACCATGGCACTATAACATGTCATCGACTAAAGTACACGTATATGATCAACCTATATTATCTTTGGTACATCCCTATTCACCATTATTCTTTCACGAGTTTGTTGAAGTTCATGCTGCATTTATAATGGCTTTACGGATCATACAGGCGATCCCGAACATACCTATATTATTAAATAAAGCATTAAGATATCCCCAATTATTTCCATTATTAGAAATTTTTGGTATTAACCCAACTCAGCTCAATTTACAGCCATTAGGTGAACCCTACAAGACATCTGGTCTTACCTTTGTTGCTTATGCACCATACGTCATCACCAGCATCTCACACTGGTGTGAGTATATCTCTGGTGGAGTCATCAATACCATGCGAGATGGTTATAGTAAACTACCATTTTGGGGTAATGAGGGTAATGGTATCCTAGTATATGACCGTTACAATATCCGCCCCAAGCGGTTTATCACTCAAGGTCCAGACATATACAACAGATTATACACCCGTTACAACCGCAAATACCCGGTACGAATGTACTTTGGTAATGAGACACTCGAGGAAACAATCAGATTATTTCGTCAATCCAAGGTATTGATAGGCGCACATGGCGCTGGTTTGTCGAATATACTGTTTATGCCAGAGGATAGTATGATGATTGAGCTGCGTCCAACCTCGTGGCCAAACCGATGCTTCATTGACATGGCAAACTACATCGGTATCAAGCATTATTTATATAATGTTGAGACCAAGTTGCGCGGGTATGAGATGAGCATCAACCTGCAGGAGTTCATGGATAAGGTAACACCGATGATTGACGCATTTTACGGGATATAGAATTATTATTTACCATGTAATATAAGCAACAACAGTAGTAACTTTAACTGGCTCATGAAGTAACTCTTTTATTGGTAGGTGCGACTGAAGACTGTAACCTCATCTACTTCGCGTGTGTCTGATACATCCATACTACAAGAACTTCATGTCCTGTTAACAGGCTACTCAGTGAGTCACACACTCTCTCGGCGCTGGTACCGACACGGCCCTTGCCGACGACGAGAGCACACACACACCACTCCATAAAAGAAAGTCTGTGTTGGTATCCCACATAGCCTCTTTCGCAGTCAATTATGGCATCGCTGAGCACTTCCGAGGTGGAATCCCGCATTTTAGCCACATTAAACGAGTCTAGTGTGATTTCAGATAGTTATGAGTACGCAATAGAATTAGGAATAGACCATCAAGTGTTGATAGGAGTCATCAAGTCGTTGCTTGTTGATAGGTAAAAGTCATTCTCTTCGTCACCCCTTTCTTTACTCACGCCGCATTATGTGTATAGATATGTTGCTGATGAAGCATTGTCTACTTCTTTTTGGACACTTACTGATGAAGGAGGAGATATAATAAAAAATGGAAGTCCAGAGTTTCAAGTTTTATTAGCTGTACCAACTGACGAAATTGGGATAAGTACAAGTGAATTACAAAGTAAGTTACCTGCAGATGTAGTCAAGATTGGTCTTGGTCCATGTATGAAAAACAAATGGTTAACTAAAAAAGGTGATAATATCATACGTGTTATAAGTACAACACCAGTTGATGAAACATCAAATACATTAATGAGTATTGCTGCATCTGGTGGTGATAAAATAAATGAAGAAGAAATTAAAAATTTAAAGAAACGTAAATTAATACAACAAATAACTAGAAAAAGTTTACGTATAACGAAAGGTCCCGAGTTTCGGCTAACAAGAGTACGTAAAATGGCTGATTTAACCAAGGAAATGTTGGGTGAGAAGAGTGACATGAGTCCCGGCACACACTGGAGTGATTTGTCCTTTAAATCCGTTAATTTACGTGCAATGGGTGCACCTGTTGGTGGTGGTAACTATCATCCATTATTAAAAGTTCGAGCTGAATTTCGTCGTATTTTAATGGAAATGGGATTTGAGGAAATGCCAACGTCCAAATGGGTTGAATCCTCATTCTGGAATTTCGATGCATTATTTCAACCACAATCACATCCAGCACGTGATGCACATGATACTTTCTTTATGAAATCACCTGCATGTACTAATAACATCCCTGAAGACTACTACAATATTGTAAAAGAAACACATGAAACAGGTGGTAATACAGGATCTATTGGTTATGGTTGCAACTTCAAACGTGAAGAAGCTACTAAGAACTTGTTAAGAACACATACAACTGCAATCTCAGCACAAATGTTATACCAACTAGCTAATCAACCAGGTGGTTTTCAACCTAAAAAATATTTTAGTATTGATCGTGTTTTTCGTAATGAAGCAATGGATGCAACACATTTATGTGAGTTTCATCAGGTAGAAGGACTTGTTGCTGATCGTAATCTAACACTTGGTAATTTAATTGGTATTATTAAAACTTTTTTTAATAAAATAGGGATTACACAGTTACGTTTTAAACCAGCTTATAATCCCTATACTGAACCTAGTATGGAAATATTTGGTTATCATCCTGAATTAAAGAAATGGACAGAAATAGGTAATAGTGGTATGTTTAGACCAGAAATGTTATTACCAATGGGTTTACCACCAGATGTAAGAGTAATTGCATGGGGATTGAGTCTTGAAAGACCAACAATGATTAAATATCGTATTGAAAATATTAGGGATTTATTTGGTCATAAGGCCGACTTGCCACGTCAACACAATGCACCAATAGCTAGATTTTAATGATTATTTACATGAGTATATAAGTATTTTGTCCGTTACTTCGTACAATTTTTAATCTTTCTAAATTTCGCAAGGTATTTAGAATATTTTTACCTGTTACTTCACCATTTTCAAAGACTTTTGTGCTGCGAACTTCTTGTTCAGTCATGTAGATATGATTGCCGTGCTCTGTTACTTTCAATTTATTGTACTAATTCAATTAAGTAAGTAAGGAAGTAAGTAAGGAGGGAAGTAAGGGAATGATTACCTCGTCAAGGAATGCCTTCGTCTGCACTGTCTTCTTTATACTACTTAAATTCTTTTCTTTCTCTATAACTAGCTGCTTGAGTATCACTAGTGACTCGTTTATTTGTACTATATTCAATCGCCCACGTGTTACCGAAGGTACTTTCTCCAGCTCTTTCTTATCTATTGCTAATGCGACTGGAGTATTAATGTTTTTATTCTTTTTGGAGGATTTCACTGTTGTTGCCGTCACTAGATATGACGGAATATCCTATTGATTGGTAATGGTTTAGTCAGAAAACACAATGAGAGAGTGAGTAGAAACATACCTGCTTCACCTGAGATATTTCTTCCTTCTGTTTCTCTATATTACTTAATAACAACTTAAAGCCTTGTAAAACATTTTCTTGACCATCCAAATCTTCTTCAATAAGTGCAAATGTTTGCTCTAACTGTGAGACCATGCAATCCACCTCCTGTAGTTTGCTTTCCATCGGTTTATTTTTGTCGTCCAATAAACAACGAATATTTTTTACATCCTTTAACACTTTAATATCATTTTGAAGAGAGTCAAGAGCTCCCACGAACGACTTGGCTAGTAAATCACTAGGAGAAGCCATTTTCTTGCACTAGTGTGAGTACTTTTTTCAAAATTACCGGATACATATTTCGAGCAGGTCAAGTTGCAGGCAAGAAGTCACAATAATTCAGTAAATATACAAATATTAACAAAATATTCATCATAGGCCGATCCCCTCAGCATGTTACCCGTTATTCCCACCCATTACTCACTCACTCACTCACTCACTCACTCACTAACTCACTGACTAACTGACTAACTTTCGATGACCATCGACGCCACGACTCACTGACTCATCACTATTCTCACTCATCTCTATTCCCTCAGCTAACCTTACTCGTTCATCTCCCTTTCAATAACCATTGATGCATGTAACATTTTTTCCGTTTCATCGAGTCCGTTTAGATATTTAAAAACACCAAATAACAATGCAGTTGCGATGATAACGATAACCGTTGAGAAGAAATACAAATATCCAGCTATAACAAGTGCAAGGAGAAGAATAAACATAATAAATAACGAGTAACTACAGCGATTTCGATAGGCGGTACTTGCCACAAGCAACGGTGGCCAGTCACTCACATTTGGACTGTTATTACTATAAAAATTTTCTAATATTTTTTCTTTTGCTAGATATAAATCGTATAAAAATGTTTCATATTTTTTTCTTGGATCTAAAATTGGGCCAATGGAAGCCTCATTTAGACCATCCTTGCTTCTACTACGTACTAAATTCTCACTAGAATTACTTCTACGAGTACTTCTTCTAGTGCTAGAGTCGTTGCTAATGGAGTCAGGATTCAGGACTATTCTGTCAACTTTAATATGAATTTCTGATGGAAATTCACCTTTTAAAATAGAAAATTCTGATGTTCTTCGAGAGGAAAAATCCTTATAACCAATAGTCATATCATGAATAACCAGTTCTTTTGGTAGCTGTTTTGCGGTGTAATACCGTGATAAAGTGTTGGCAATCACGGAGAAACCAGCTGTTTTGGGGTATAACACATACTTTAATGGCGGCAAATTTTTTGATTCAGCAAATTCATTTGACTTTTTTTTATTACTCTCGCTCAAATCAGTGCCTTCAGGGAAGTATAATATACACGGGGCTACTTCAGTATAAGACGAAGTGAGTAGGTATAGCAAGCTATTAGCGATATGGGGCAAATCATTCTCTCGATTCCGCGATAAGAATATAAACAACAAGCATTGCATTGCCCACCCAAAAAATGGTATTAATTTCAAAGTTTTCTTCAATATAATCTTTAATCTCATATTAAGATTAGTAAAATAGCAATAGCACCATCCCACAAACATCCAATCAACCCGTGTTCGATGGTTGCTCATTAAGATAACACTAGAAGTTTCATGAAGAATACGATCATCATTACAATAGATAAATAATTTTGTGCCACCAAATATCAGCAGATATGAAGCAGCAAAATCAAAGAATAACTTTCCAATTGCACTAGTGTAGTATCTACGTAATTTGATTATACGAAGTGAATGCCATGGTATTGTTAACACAACAGGTATCAACAATATACAACAAACCAATGCTGTACAAACAAGGGAAGTAAGAAAACAAATACCATTCACAAGACGACAGAGTCCAGCAAACAAGCTCACTACTAACCCCATTTAGCGACTGCGATCATACAAATATTGTACTTGATTGTGTGTACAAATGTGTTTCCTTGCTTTGCTGTCAAAATCAAATTACCCCGGCCCAGTACCTTCATCTTCAACTTCAATTGTATTAGAAAACTAGAGTACGATTTCTACTTCGGTTGCGTTTGATCTCTCGATTTCCCCGTCATTTCTACTTTAGATGTAACAATATACCCACTCGGAGACCACCCGAGAGGGCGGCACCAAAGCACATGGAAGACTACCTAAAGAAGGTAAATTTACCTCACAACAATATACGATAATGGCTACGTTTGATAATAACGGCGATGTGATTACAGTTGGTTACTGGAACATACGGGTCAGTCTCTCACCCACTCATTATTTATTCATTCACTTTGAACAAGTCTCTATCTATTCAATTCATTTATTTACTTATAAATATAAATCTATAATAAATAGGGCTTGGCAGCACCATTGAGAATGATGCTTGCATATTCTGGAATAAAATTTCATAATGAAACTTGGCTTATTCCCGAAAATATTGATTATTCAAAATCAGCATGGTTTACATCAAAGAAACCTGAATTAATGAAAAAGAATCCTCTTATAAATCTTCCTTATGTCGTCGATGGTGAGGTGGTTGTTACCCAAAGTAATGCTTGTTTTGTCTTATTTAGGTCGTAAATTAGGCTACTGGGGTGTGAATGAGACAGAAATCACACTGTGTGAGCAATTGTTGTGTGAAATTTATGACTTGCGAAATGATGTAGTTCGATGGTCATACCCAATGAATAAACCAGTCAAAGATTATCTTGAAGGCGTGAAATCAAATGGTTCCTTGACTAAACTAGAAGCATATTTAGCTGCGAATTCATTCTTAGCAAAGGATGTTAACACACCATTTTTGGTAGGTGATCATATCACTGCTCCAGACTTTCATTTATGGGAACTTTTAGATCAATTTTCGTTGATGGCGAAATTTTTTCAAGAGGAAAAAGCGTTTCTAGACGATTCTCGATTGCCAAATATTGCGGCATTTTACGAAAGATTTAAGGCACTTCCACGCTTGCAGGGTTACTTGCAGAGCAAGATGGCGACGAGTATTGGATGCAACAATCTTTCAGCTAAATTCGGTAGTTTACCGAGTGG
>JACCDO010761289.1_pt1 | contig 12019 bp, 16 predicted proteins | sample 7446101 | NCBI WGS metagenome assembly JACCDO01 (sample SAMN15323440, study PRJNA562643) | freshwater metagenome | isolation source: river surface water | place: USA:Blue River Watershed | collected 2017-08-16 | reverse complement strand
CTCAAAGTGTTCATGGACGCACACAACACTGTCACTGTTGAAGAAGGGGATCGTTACCCCTTGAGACCGCCAAATTGGCTGGAAACAGCCTAATTAATTCTAGCGAATTCATTGGCTATAGTGTGTAGGTGCTTCTAGCACTGAAACTACCTGGAGATTGCGACCAGGCGCTAGAATTAATTATTCCACAGTAGCACAGCGGTAGTGCAGTTGACTGTTAATCAATTGGTCGTAGGTTCGATCCCTGCCTGTGGAGCCACTTTGTTGGGGGATGGTGAAATGGTATCACACACGATTTTGATTCATGCGTTCTAGGTTCGATCCCTAGTCCCTCTGCCACTAATAATAAAAAATGCCATATAAAATAAAACTTCCAGAGGATACGTTTAAAACAAGTATGATATTTCCTACCGTAATAGCTACAGTAGATAATCAAAGTATTCCTGAACAAGAGCATTTAAAGATTATACATTCTGAATTTGTTACTAATAAAACATATGGTGGGTTTCCAACCTCTAGTGACAAATTTATCCTAAACACAGTACCGAATATTAAGGCTTGGATACAATTACAGCTTAATAGATACGCAAAAGAAGTACTAGGCTGTGGCAAACTAAAAATAACGCAAAGTTGGGCAATTCAGCATGAAAATTGTCCACAAACAATTTATCCACATACACACGCTAATTCTATAATCAGCGGCAGCTATTATATAGATGCACCTCCAGGCTCAGCAGGACTAACTTTTCAAAAAAGTGGTACTAGAAATAGCAGTAAGACTGGCCCGTACATTGACTATACTACTGATGCAACAGATAAGCCGTGGCTCCTAGACTGGATAACATATAAAACATACACAGGCAGACTAATTCTATTTCCAAGCCACATAATGCATGGAGTACTAGGAAATGATGCTAGAAGTCAAAGACGTTGTGTACTAGCTTTTAATACTTGGTTTGAAGAACCTATCGGATCGATAGATGCTTTAACCTACTTAGATTAATTTTATACGCCTTTAGCATAACTGGATAATGTACCATCCTACGAAGTTGGGGTATGCAGGTTCGAGTCCTGTGGGGCGTGCCAATCATCAACTATCATGCACAAAATCAACTTACAGGAAGTAAAAGACTATATTCGGCAAAGCTCACCAGAAACTAAGATTTATCTTGGTGCTGACAGCGAACGTGTTAATGTTCGTGGTGTGTGGTACGCTGACTATACACTAGCGGTAGTTGTGCATATTGATGGTCGTCATGGTTGCAAGATTTTTGGTGATGTTCAACGTGAACGTGACTGGGATCAACGAGCAAGTAAGCCAGCAATGAGGCTTATGAACGAAGTTTATAAAGTAAGCGATCTATTCCACGAACTAGCAGATGTACTAGAAGATCACTATGTTGAGGTTCATCTAGATATTAACCCAAATGAAAGATACGCAAGCTCACAAGTAGTAAATCAAGCTATCGGGTATATTAAAGGTACTTGTAATATAGACGCTCAGGTTAAGCCACAAGCTTTTGCTGCTAGTTACGCGGCAGATAGATTAAAATACGTTTTGGCTAACTAATAGTAAATATGAGCTTATACATACCACCAGTTACTAACTTAGAACAACTTTCTAAATACAATAAACTCGGAGATAGCGAGACTTCAGTCGCAGTGACTGCTAGTGCATATAAACCAGTAAGCAATGTAGAAACAGAAAAGTTAAAACCAGACCCAACCAATTCGGCTACTTCAACTAAGAAAGCTATAGATTGGGGTCTGTATAACATCAAAGCCGAACACGTTCAAACGCAACACATCGGCTCAAACATTGACAAGGCTGCGTAGAAATATTTAATGCGCTTGTAGCTCAGCGGTTAGAGCAGCGGACTCATAATCCGTTGGTCGCGGGTTCAAATCCCTCCGAGCGCACCAGTTATGTTGGCGTGACCCGAATGGCTAGGGACAGGATTGCAACCCCTGTTTATGCAGGTTCAACTCCTGTCGCCAACTCCAAATTTGCCGCTTTAGCTCAGTTGGTAGAGCAACCGCCTTGTAAGCGGTAGGTCGTCAGTTCGAATCCGACAAGCGGCACCATAAATAAAATCATGTTCTTCTCTAAACGTAAAAAGCTAATACTAGAATGTTTCACCAGTAGGGCAGACGTGTATTCGTACTTCCCAATAGATAAGGCATCAAAACGAATGCCTGAGTGGTGGAAAGAGCTACCTAGCAGTATAATTACGGAGCCTAACAGCTTATCAGAAGTTGGTAGTATGAAATCTTGTCCAGGATTTACATATTACTATAACAATGCAATTAGTTTACCACTGTGGTCAGATGTTAGTATAAGAACAAATGAAGATGCTGACTACATTGAGTGGAATTTTGCAGACAAAACAAGTCATGCTATTCCGCATGATTCTAGACAAAAGGGTACTTATTTAAATAACGGATTAGGTAAGTATGCACATCTAAAACTAATATCGCCTTGGTTATTTCGCTGTAAAGAAGAGATTCCTTTTATTTTTACAGGAAATACATGGGCGTTAGATAATCCAGAAAAAATAATCATACCACCAGGCGTAGTAAACTATAAGTACCAAAACATTACTAACATAAATCTGTTTTTAAAAGTTGAAGGTATACAAGTTGCCAAGCTAAGTGCTGATACTTCTTTAGTACATATATTCCCTATGTCGGAACGTGATCTAGAGATAAAAAATCATCTTATTAGTGAGTCTGAGTACAAAAATTTAGAATCACTAGGCATAACTAACTTTGCTACCAAATCTTATTTTAAACATAAGAGTATTAGCAAAGAACAGGAAAAGGCAGGTAAATGCCCTGTAAGCTCATTATTTGGAAGATAGATTTCTTCTGATGAAATGACCTTACGGGGCTTTCTGCCGTGTACCGGAGAATATACTCCAGAAGGGGCTTTCAATGGCATTAACTAGTAGTGGGGAAATTAGCATAGCTGGCTCAACAGCCAACAGATCTATTGCCCTTGAATTTGGACGTGGAGCCACATCGACCCTAAGCTTGAGTCAGCTGTACAGGGGCGGCACTATAGTACCAAGTAATAATACAAACGTACCTGCAAGCGGCACAATCTCCTTAAGTAACTTTTACGGTGCTACTAACAGGGCAAACGTTACAGTTACCTTAACTTCACAAAATAATTTTACTACCAGTATAGCTGGCCTAACTGGTTACGTTGCTGGAGCCACGGACCTGACATATAATATACCTTCTACCGTTACTATAGGGTCAAATAATACCACTGCTGCATTTACTGTAGGTACCTTTACAGCTGGTGATAAAATTATTATCAATAACAATGGAGCAATACTAGGTAAGGGCGGTGACGGGCCCGGATCTACTGGTGGTAATGGTAGTGCTGGTAGTCCGGCAATTGACTGTAGTGGAACTGTTGCCACAGTAATTATTAACAATAACACCGGCGCTACTATAGGCGGTGGCGGTGGTGCTGGCGGTGGCGGCCGTAGCGGTCGCATGCAATACGCAAGTGGTTATGGTTACGCAAACTCCTATAACAGTGGCGGCGGTGGCGGTGGCGGTGCTGGCTGGATTAACGGCCAGGGCGGTGCCGTTATAGGTACACGAACCTCTCCTAGTGCTTACTATCAAGCAGCCGCTAACGGATCGGTTGGCGGAACTCAAAGTGGTGGTTCTGGCGGCGTTGGTGACTATGGTCACTGGGCTGCAGTATCTCCAAACTATTACTGGCGCGGCGGTACCGGCGGTGCAGGTGGTGGGTTAGGGGCAGCAGGTTCCGCTGGTGGAGTAGCCTATTTTAGTGGTCAGGACATTGGCGGTCCGTATGTACTACCAAATGGAACTGCTGCTTGGATTGCCACAGGCTATACTAATATTGCAGAAGGCTCCGGCGGTGCAGCTGGAAATGCTATCAAAGGTGTAGGTAAGTATACTTTAAACAATACAGGCTCAGTATATGGGCCTCAAGTACCATGACAGAAAACATAAAAGAGTCAGATAACGTAAAAAATCCAGTACTACCCCTGTACTGGTATTGGCAAGACGCAATACCAGAATACTTAATACAGTGTTTAGTAGAAGAAACAAAGTATGTAGGGCTAGAAAAAGCTACTACGTTTGGAGCAATGAATAGAAAAGTGTCTCAAGATACAGCAGTTCGTGATACTGATATTATGGTATTCGACCCTATTCATTGGTTTTCTGGCATACTGTTTAATATGGCATTGTCGTCTAACGGTCAGGCAGGCTGGAACTTTTCTGTAATGGGTCCAGAAGCATTACAAATTGCACACTACCAGCCAGGACAGCACTATACCTGGCATCCTGACTCTATTCTACTGTCTACTAATTCTATTATTAGAAAATTGACGGTAATATCAATGTTAAGTGGTAAAGATGAATACTCTGGTGGAAAACTAGAGCTAGAAGATGTAGGTGAAGTTCCCTTAGAAAAGGGTGACGTTATAGTATTCCCGTCTTTTATTAAGCATCGGGTAACGCCTGTAGAAAGCGGCTTAAGAAAAACTGCCGTAATATGGGTATCAGGATATAGGAGCTGGTAATGCTAGATTATAAGTTTAAAATCACAGAGGTTCTGCCGGAACAAAATCAAATGATGGTTAAGTTTGTTTCTGAGGGTCGTAATGATGTGGTAGTAGGTGTACCTCTACCTACTGAAGGTGTACCTATTGAAGACTTTTTAAGACCATATGCACCCATCGGTTACTGGCTGGAACAAGAACGTAAGGTGTTTATACCACAAGTAGGCACTACCGGCCAGTATATTCATGCAGATGAACTAGCAAAAATTGAAGCTGCAACCGAAGCTACTATACCCACAGTGGAATCCCAACTTACACCAGATCAATTAGAGTCCCTTATTACTTCGCTAAAATAATGTTCTATTATTCTTCAGACGGTAAAAAGTTTGCCTCTAAACTAGAGGCTGTATTACATAGAGAAACTACTGGTAAAGCCATAGCTTTTTACTATCATGACGATGTGTATTCCAAATTAGACTGGAAAACAGAGCCTCCAGGGTCTCTAGACTTTTACTATAAAGAACAGGCTCAAAGATTACGCGATAAGTACGATTACTTGATTTTATGTTATTCAGGCGGATACGACTCAACCAATATTCTAGAGGCATTTTATTACAATAACATACCTCTAGATAAAATAGTTATTGTTGGCGCATTTAGCCAAGATACTAGCAGGAATACTGACTATAATCATAATGGTGAATTATATAGTAACGCTTTTCCGCTTATAACAAAACTTGGTTTAGAAAAAATAACTAAAGTATATGATTATACCGAGCATTTTGATAATTTTACCAAGTTTTCAGTAGCTCAATATGGAACTGAATGGAGTGAGGTAACTGGTGGGTGGTTTAGTCCACATAACTGGTTCTGGAAAGACATTAGTAAGTTTATATTACCTAGTAATATCGGCTCTAAAAAAGTTGGTATAATACTAGGTAGGGATAAGCCTTATACTAATCCAGCAGGGGATTTTTCATTTGCAGACTCAGCACTAACCAGTTATGGTAATGTTCAAAGTGGGCCTGGCTATGATATAGTAAACTTTTATTGGGATCCAGAATTTACTCCAATATTATTAAAACAACTACATACTATTAAGGGATTATCGTTTCTTAATAGACTGGATGTAGATAAGCTAATCTATAACCTAAAAAACCCATTAACATTTAAATCACCCAAAAGTCCTTCAGTATTTCTTTCACTACGAGATAGCTATCTTGTAAATAAAAAGAATACTCCCATATACGACTTTTATATGTCGGGCATTAAGCATATGCATGCTAAAGCTAATGCATTAAAAATGCACGTTATATTATCACGCTCCTATAAATACTATGACTGAATGGTTAACTCATAATCTAAAAGACAGAACTTTTGATAACAAGTTGCCATTCAGCGTAACTTTTAATTTTCACCAATTTTCTCCTAGAACTTTTAAGCAAGAGTCAGAAAACGTTTGCAAAGAGTTATACGAAAAACATGGAGATAATTTATATTTAGCATTTTCAGGTGGAGCAGATTCTGAGTATATACTAAAGACATTTATGTCTCTTGGTATACCTATTCGACCTGTTATAGTTATCTGCCCATATAATTTGCTAGATATTAAGCCTGCGTTTTTATATTGTCGAGATAACAATATAAAACCACTACTACTAAAGTATGGTACTGAGTACTTGGATATAGCACAAGAAAAGATTTACAGTAGAGGGCTAATGTCTCCTATAGGATTAACTCCTCTGTTGGTGTATGACTATGTAAAGCAATTTGGTGGTAAAGTTGTTACAGGACAAGGTGAGCCACTACCTATAACTAATAGAAATATTAAGGTAACAGATATAAGTCAAGTACTGCAAATGTTTGAGTTTGAATTCTACATGGATATCTATGCAGAAGATGAGCAACCAGCACCGTTTTATAGTTATAACCAAAGTATATTTTATACGTACTTGTTAGAAGTAGATAAAAATCTAGATTTGGAAGAGGCTAAGTGTAAGCTTTACGATATACCTTATAGACCAAAAACATATTGGTCAGAAGAAATTTATTCAGATATTCGTAAAAATAAACCAATGGTTGGCGGCAACAGTTGTCAGTTTTCAAGTAAAGATCTTCTCGATGATATGAAGAAATATATAATTCAAAAACCAAACTAAATAAAGAGTAGTTTAAGCTACCACAAAGGAGAGTAAAGTGCCTTCACTAACAGTTAAACTAACTAAGCGTACACAAGATCCCTGGATACTCACTATGAATTCGCCTGCAAGTCCAGCGTATTTTTCAGAATCTGAAATTAATGATGTAATGAATCCATATTTTAAAGAAGTTCGTAAAATACCAGGACTTATTGACATTCAAGAAATAACAGAAGGCAATGTAAAATCTGTGAAATACATTTTTGATACTGCTCAAAATATGGCTAATAGCAAATCCATTATGGTGGGATCTGATTTAGCAAAACGCAGGACTGAAATTATACGTTTAGCTATGTTAAATAATAATATTTCACCATACAGCATTGAAACTATAATTGACCTTGAATAATTATGAATAAATTTCTGTTATTGTTTCTACTGTTTATTGTTAACATTTTTACCTATTCCCATGCTAAAGAACCAGTAAAAATAATTGTACCATATACAGCTGGAGGATTGAGTGATAAACTTGCTAGGCAATTACAAACATATCTTACAAGCGAAGATTATGAATTCATCGTTGAAAATAGACCTGGTGCAGGTGGAGTAATTGGAACTCAATCTATTGTAGATGATACTAAGCCAATGTTATTAGTATCTGGTCAAGCTTTAGTGAGTAATCAAATATTAGGTAATGCGAAGTATGAAATTGATAAAGACTTTACTTTTCTATCGTGTTTAATAACTGACACCACTGTAGTTGTATCTAATTCAAACAGTCAAATAAAAACCTTTAAAGACATACATGTCATTGGTAATAAAGCCTACGGAACTTCCGGAATCGGAACTGTTCAGCATATGCTATCACCAATTGTTGCTGGCTATGATAAGAAACAGCTTGAAGTTCCTTTCAAAGGTGCGCCTGAAGTCGCAACTGCGTTATTAGCTGGAACTATTGATTGGTACATTGACAATTTGTCTATAGTTGCACCTATGATTGATTCCGGCAAATTTCGTATTTTAGCTACAAATGAAAAGCTGAAAAAATATTCGGATATTCCAACTTTTAAAGAATTGAATATTGATATACATGGCTTTAAGAGTAAGCAACTCTTTGTTGCAAACAAGAGCATTACTTTAGATATGAAAACGTATATTGAAAGAAAAATTCAAGATAAACAATTTTCTAGTTTATTGGAATCTCTTGGTTATGATTCTTGTGTAAATTCAAAATCAATAACACTAAAGACTGAAAAAGAAATAATCACAAAATTGTTAAAATGATAGACACACCATTTGGTTACTATGATGTAAACGGAAAAATCTTTTTTAGTAAAATAAAAGCATTTATACACGCGTCATCATTTTCTACGCCTAGCGAAGTTAAATACCATTTTTACGATGATGTCTGGGAGTCAGCTTTATCTACATACGTTCATAACCCCCTTATAGACTTAGAAGAACTCTATAAAAATAGGGCTCTTCAAATTAGGGAGTCTTATGACTACTTGATACTAAATTTTAGTGGTGGTGCTGATAGTACAACTATATTAGAAGCATTTATAAAAAATAATATTAAGTTAGATGAGGTTTATGTTCGTTGGTCAAAGAGAATGATAGATTCAGATCTTTATACCCCTAATTCCTTTGATCTATCGGCTAAAAACATGGTAAGCGAATGGGATTTTTCTATAAAACCAAAACTAGATTGGTTGAGAAGTAATCACCCAGAAATAAAAATTGTCATTGATGATTGGGTAGAAGATCTTAAACAGGTATCGGTTGATGAAGACTTGCTGTTTAAGCAAAACCACAATTTCGGTTTAGTAAACTTTGCATTCAGCGAAATTGTATCTCAGAATGGTGTTTATCACGAAAACAAAGGCAAAAGGGTAGCAAATATTTTTGGGATAGATAAGCCTACTATTTTCTACAATTCACAGTATGATATATTCAATATGTGTTTTCAAGACTTTGTCGTTATGCCTGCAGGAAACCAGCACTCACATGATAAGTTAAACACTACAACAAGAGTCAATTTTTATTATTGCCCAGAATACCCTATACTAACATTGGCAAGAGCCCATGCGGTAGCAAAATACGTAAAAGATAATCCAAAATATAAGCCAATGATTGATGGAAGAATACGAAGAATCGCCACACAACAACAGCGCGTAGATTTATCTAATGACTTTTCGAAAATAGTTGATACTGTATGTTACCCCAACTGGAATATAAAAACATTTCAAGTAAAAAAGCCCGATAATTCAAATAAAATTTATCATCCGTGGTTTGATTACATATATTCTAGCGGTGAATTCGATCATGTCAATAATCAATTAAAGCGATGTTTAAACTCATTGTCTTATGGAATGTCAGATACGTTTAAAGTGATGGACGAGAAAACAAAAGAACTCGTTGGTCTTAAAATGTTATCGACTAAGATGTTTAAATTAAATATATGAGGGCATTATGGTAGAATATAATAACATAATTCTTACTAAACAACTAGACTTTTTACCAGAATTGCCACAAGATCTTTTTGATGAGGCTATGAACATAGCCTTAGATGAGAGCAGTTCTGTTCCATCAACTGGCGAATTATACAAAGAGCTTAGTCCTAAAATATGGTTTAGAGAAATTAAGGATATTGATGGTAAAGTTGTCCGAGGTAGGCCAAATATAAAATTTCCATTGAGTGATAACTTCAATAAGTGGGTTAGAGATAATATCTGTACAACACATGATGGTTCATACGTAAACGTTGCATACCAAAACAATGAGGGTAATGGAACGACAGCTCCCGTTCATACAGATATGAGTAGAGATTGGGTTCTGATCTATTTACTTGAAACAAGTAATCCAGATCAATACACCAAATTTTGGAAGGAAAATGATAAAGATGTTGAAAGACCTCGTTCAACATTCTTGAATGATTGGGATAACTGTACAGAGATTGGTGAAGTGTGCTATGAAGTTGGTAACTGGTATTTGATGAAAACAACAGTTCTGCATAGTATACACAATATTAAAGGTGATCGTAGAGGAAGAATTTCTATCCAAATCAAAGTTGATGGGGACCCTTTAGCAGCCGGATATTTTGTAGGCGGATAAAGTTTCAGATGAAAGTTTTTATTTTTGGAATGTCTCCTGGCAGTCTATATATTATGGACAGATTCAGATTGGATGGGCATGAAGTTGATCATGTTCACTCATACAGTGGGAAATACTCAAATATTGATGTGCGTAATATTGTATGCAATAGTATTTTGAATAATGATTATGATTTGGTCTTTCCAACTATCTTCAGGAATCAAAAGTGGATTCACCTCCAGAATATAATCAAATCTAGAAAATGTCCTGCTTTATTACCTAGCATAGGAGCATCAAGACTTGAAGACGATAGATTGTATGCTAAAAAATTTTTACAGAGCTTAAACATTCCTACCGCTAAGTTGCTACCTGAAGTTCCAATGGATAGACTTTGTGTGGTAAAATCAAACATGGATCAAAATGGGCTACAGACAGTCATTACAAGAGGCGGAACTTGGGATAACTATTTGATTGAAGAATATCTTACTGGACCAGAATATTCGTACCATGCTTTGTTGAACAATAAATGCTGGAAATATTTGGGCTCTGCACGTGATTATAAAAGAGCGTATGATAATGATACTGGTCATAATACTATAGGAATGGGCTCATATTCCTTGAAGGATAGAATTGATAATGTTATCCATGTATACATGGATAAAATTTATAACAAACTAAAAAGTCTAAACATAGAGTATGTTGGCGTAATATATCTCGGAATCATGGTTGTTGACGGCGTACCTCATATTTTAGAGATAAACACCAGAATTGGCGATCCAGAAATACAGAGCATAGGCGAAACAGTTGTAAATTTTACAGAAATGTTGTTAGCAGCAGGAAGAAATGAGGTGATACCTGCTGCCGTATACACAGATACAGAAGCGGTAACAATCAAACTTATGAATGTCAATTATGGCTCAAAATACTTTGAAGAACCAAAAGATTTGCTCGGTAATGAGTATATAAAGTTTTATAAGCCTGAAGATGTATCTCTGACGTATGGCACATTACATACGTCAGGTAAGACTAGGCAAATCGCTGCAAATAGTATATACTCATATTTGAAAGATAAAAATCTAGGCACTTATCGTTATAGAAATGACATAGGATTGTTGAAATAATTATGAAAAGTAAAATATTATTTGTACTCGGTATCTTGTTATCAATTACAATTCAGGCACAACCAATTGAGTTCGTTGTGTCAGCATCTCCTGGTGGACCAAACGATACTGTATCCAGAAAAATAGTTGAGAGGATTGAAAAGTCTTCAAACTTACAGATTACAGTTATCAACAAACCCGGTGGTGCTCATGTTATTGCATACAATTATGTGGCAACATCCAATAAGCCAACACTTATAATGGAAACACCTGAAATCGAGAAACATGAACTTTTCAATCAAGTCGAAGAATTGTATAGTGGTGGTCACTTTATCAATACACTTTTCGTTTCTGAAAAGTCTGGAATAAAGAATCTAAAGCAATTAATTGAGCTGTCTAAGAAGCGAGAAATCAACTTCGGACATGGTGGTGTTGGTAGCTACAGTCACGCATCAATGCAAATTATGTGTAAGTCAACACTAAGGTGCTTGGATGTTCCATATAAGTCTGGTGCTGAAGGAATGATGGCGCTACTCACTGGAACAATCGACGCTTATGCAATCGTTTCTTACGGCTCCAAACAATTCTTAGAAAACGATAAGTATGTTACTATACATGACGTACGCCTTGGTAAAGAAAAGAGTTGGTACAAACTATTCGGAAAGAATCTCTCCGATAAGGATAAGAACACGATCATGGAAATTCTAAAAAATACTGATCCTAAATTCTTTACTGATATGGGTCTGGAGAGATGAGATACTATATTCGTTACAATGTTGACCATAAAAATGGCATAAGCGAGTTTCCTTGGAAAGTTTTTGAAGATGAGAAAAAATTTTACTTGACACGAAACGTCATTTTTGATACAATAACTACTTGGACTGAGAAAACGCCGTTTCCGGACGGAGGATTTAAATATAGCATTTATTGCGATGGCAATATAACTGTTTGTGATGAAAATCAGATAGTCATTAAAAAATTATAGTTGTATGAAACAACCTGAAAAAGGTTCTGGACGCGGGTTCGACTCCCGCCTGGTCCACCAGAAGCATATAGTTGTCCTAGATGAAAGAAACCTCTGAGGGCTCTAGTGGGGATTGTGTGTTTCTGATGGGCCAGTCATGGTTTCGACAGG
>JACCDO010629330.1_pt1 | contig 12019 bp, 12 predicted proteins | sample 7446101 | NCBI WGS metagenome assembly JACCDO01 (sample SAMN15323440, study PRJNA562643) | freshwater metagenome | isolation source: river surface water | place: USA:Blue River Watershed | collected 2017-08-16 | reverse complement strand
ATCACACCGTGGGTAAAGTAATTTTTATCTCTATCTGAAGTACAAAAACAGAGTAAGCGAGCAGTCTACGAACTGAGATCACTTTCTTAGTTCTCACATCAAGCGTCCAGAATCTGGACGCCCCCTACCCGTCCCGAATAGCCCAAGTGTCCAGAGCTCCCGACCGTCCAGAGCTGGACGCTTCTGCCAAAAGGCGAAAAAACACCAATTACACACTTTATTGCACATAACAATTTTTGACGCTGTAGACCCTATAAAACATGGCTTTCTATAAAGCACTGTTTTCTGTTAATCCGTAGGTCCCTGGTTCGAGCCCAGGTTGAGGAGCCAAAACAAAAGCCCCATGCAGAAATGCTTGGGGCTTTTTATTTCTCTATCCGTAGGTTTTGATCAGAACACAGGTTGAAGATCCGTCACCAGAGTCCAAAAAAAAGGCGCCGGAGACACGGCGCCAAAATCTGACTAACCTCCAGGGTGAAAAGCGTTAACCCTTCACCCTACTCATGACATTATTTACGTAGTTTTGCGAGTTCACCTTGCAGTTCAGTAACTGTTGCGGCAATGGGTTCGCCATGCTTAGCAATCACAGGCTTCATCTTGTCACGAAGGATAGCCATTTCAGGTGCAGGCAAGGTCGTCACTTGCATGCCATTCTTCTTCAGGTTTTCTAGCAAACTGGCTTCCAAAGTACGGGCCGTCGCGCGTTGGAACTTGGCAGACTCTGTCGCAGCATCAGACAAGATCTTCTTTTCAGCAGCGTTCAAGGTATCCCAGAACTTTTTGCTAATCACGACAGACTGTGGGTTGTATTGGTGACCTGTCAGCGCCAAGTGTTTTTGCACTTCGTACAACTTTGCGCCGTTAATCGTTGCAACTGGGTTTTCTTGACCGTCAACAGCACCCTGCTCCAAAGCTGCATAAACCTCTGGCCAAGGCAGTGGCGTGGGGTTAGCACCCAGTGCTTTCACCCAGTCCACGTTAATTGGATTGGGAATCACGCGCAACTTCAAGCCTTCAATGTCAGACACCTTGTTGATCGCACGCTTGCCGTTGGTCAAGTTACGGAAACCCAGTTCGTAGTAGGCCAAACCAATCAGTCCTTTTTCCTCTAGTTTGGCGTGCATTTTCTTGCCGAACGCACCGTCCACGACAGTGTCAGCCTCTTTGCCACTGGCGAACATGAAGGGGAAATCAAAAACCGCAAAATCTTTGACTTGGCTAGCAAAGATGCCCGAATTCATCGACGCCATCTCTAATGTGCCGCCTTGAATGGCTGACACGTTCGCTTGATCGCTACCCAAAGTACCGCCTGGAAACAGGTTGACTTTGATTTTTCCACCGGAGTTTTTCTCAACAATCTCTTTGAATTTTTCCATGCCTTGAACGATGGGGTGACCCGCAACGTTCTGATTCGCGAATTTGATCGTTTTTTCTTGTGCTGAAGCTACACCCATCGCAGCCAATGCAACTGTTGCAATCAAAGACTTTAAAAATACACGTTTCATTTTTGTCTCCTGAATTTCACTTGGTCGTACGCACTTGAAAAACTGACATTTCGCGTACCCGTAAAAATGTCAGCCAAAGAATCTATCTAAAGAACTGCTTCTTCATTTTTTAATGATTTAGAAAATCCTGCTAATTTGTTTGCAGTGATTTCTTCAAGTTCAAACAAGCAGCCACTTTCAGCTGCTTTCGAAATGGCTTCTGTCACCAGTAAGTTACTAACACCATCACGTGCAGTCACTAAGGGAGTGGCATCGCCATGAATCACCTCACAAAAATGATCCAGTTGCCGGACCAGGGGATCTTCACGAATCATTGGTACGACATCAATTTCAAAGGGCTTCCACCACGAACGATCTTCATCACTTGGATAGGTTTTAAGGCGCATTGTTGGGATTGACAAACTTCCGTTTGTCCCCATAACTACATAACAGTCTTCGTCGTTGTAGCTCGCATACGCCTTGTTTTCCTGGCTAGTCTGCTCCCAGCTACGCGCTGATGCAGCTGTATCTGACAACATAAAACTACCCAATACACCATTTGAGAAACGCAAATTAATTGCAACGGTATCTTCTACAGCGAACCCTCTAGTGGCATTGGATTTAAATGCCTGCACAGCAACAATTTCTCCACACAGAATGCGTAAGTTATGGACTTCATGAATCATGTTGATGAGAACCGGCCCCCCACCAATCTCTCGACGCCAAGGTCCTTCTTCAAAGTATTGAGAAGGCTTCATAAATGTTGCACTTCCAGTGACAGCGACTAACTTCCCTAGCTTTCCAGAATCAATGACTTTCTTTGCTTTTTCCATGATTGGACTGTGAGCACGATGGTGTCCAATAAGCAATTTAGAACCTGATTTCTCAACCTCTTCAACTAAGATAAGTGCTTCATTGACAGTCGTTGCAATAGGCTTCTCCAACAGAACTGGAGCGCCAGCTGTCATACATTCAAGTGCTTGTTGAACATGAAAGGCATTTGGAGTTGCCAAAATAATTCCGTCGGGCTTCTCCTTCTCGAGAAGCTCTCCCAAAGATTTATATAACGGAACACATTCTTTGGTAGCGATAGCAACCGCACCCTGTGATGGATCAACAATCGCACAAAGTACCGATTCCCGACTAGCTTTCATTGCCGCGATATGAGCGATACCAATTGCGCCAACGCCCGCAATCGCAATTCTTGTTTTACGACCAACTTGGATATTGTTCATTTTTAATGCCCAGTCCATTTTGGAGCTCTTTTTTCAGCAAAAGCTAACGGGCCTTCTATTGCATCCTGACTTTTAAGCATCACCTCAGCTAATTCGTACCGAGTTTTCATTGTCTTTTTTAAGTCCGGAGTTGCTAGGCTTTGTCGCATTACTTGTTTAGATGCTTGCACTGCTAAGGGTGCACACTTCAAAATCTCCATCGCTAGCTCCCTAGCTGATGACATCAAATCAGACTGAGGAACAACCTGATTAATAAAGCTGATGCGCAAGGCTTCTTGGGCAGATATACGCTTGCCGGTCAGTATCATCATCATGGCGTCCTTCATTGGCATTTCACGAGCTAACCTTTGCAAAGCTCCACCGCCTAATGCAGCGAGACCAACCCTTGGCTCAACCAAACCGAATTCCGCGTTGTCTGAGGCAATCGCTAAATCGCAAGCCGCCACGATCTCGGCGCCACCACCCAAACACAATCCGTTAACAGCAGCAATAACCGGTTTGTATAAGTCAAACCTAGTTGTGATGCCACAAAATCCGCCAGGAGGTTTTCTATGGTCATTGGTTCGTGACAACTCCTTTAAATCTGTTCCAACGCAAAAAGCTCGATCTCCAGCTCCAGTGATGATTGCGACCCGCATCTCTGGATCAGATGCATACAAGTCAAATACCTCATCCAACTCGAAATGAGCTTCTGGATTCATGGCATTCAGCACTTCAGGACGATTGAGCGTGATCGTCAGGATGTGATCACGTCGCTCAATCGTGCAGTACTGGAAGCCAGAGTCGAACTTCTTCATAGAAATTACTTAGCAGGCTTCAAGATTTCAACAACTTGAGGCTTCCCATTGACAACTTTTACGATGAAGCTTTCACGGTCCAAGTCGCCTTTGTCGTCATACTTGACGTCAAACAAAACGCCTGGATAGTCCTTCACGGAAATGCTTGCACCGTGCATTGCAACTGCAAATGCTTTAGGGTCAATTTTTCCAACCTTGTCAAAAATTGCTTTAGCTGCATGCATGCTGGTGTAGCCCTTCATTGCATTGTGATCAGCCTTACTCTTGTATTCTGCAAAGTAACGCTTAGCAAACGCTTGTACCGGTGGGTTTGGCGCATCAGGCGTCAATCCAACGTGAGCGACTACGCCATTAGCTGCATCACCTGCCAACTCAATCACTTTGTCATTCGCCAAAGTTGTCTCACCAATCACAGGTTTGTCATACCCCTGCTTCTTCAACTCTTTGAGCAAGCGCGCAGACTCTTCTTCGTTGGAGTATGCAAATAAAGCATCTGCACCAGATTGCTTTGCTTTGATCACTGCGCTAGAGAAATCGACTTGTCCCACGTCTGTAGAAATGTCGGCAACAACCTTGATATTTGCTGCCTCAAAGCCTTTGAGCACCATGTCTCTGCCACCTTTGCCAAAGTCATTGTTGACATAAATGATTGCAATTGTTTTGGCCTTCACGCTTTCTTTGATGTAACGAACAACTTTGGGCATCGCTGATGCTTGTGTGAAAGAGGCTCTAAATACGTATGGATTACCTTGTTGAGTAATGGCCGCAGCTTCTCCGCCAATCATGTTTGGAATTTCTGCGCGCCGAGTCTCAGCCATACTGACTAAGATTGATCCCGAATACACGGGCCCCATGACTAGAGGCGCACCTTGATCAATGGCTTTCGAAGCCAGGGCCTTTGATACACCGGGTTGAGTTTGTGTATCCCAAGATGAGTAGTTAATCTTGCGCCCCAGAATTCCGCCTGCTGCGTTAATTTCGGCAACAGCCAACTTCACGCCGTTGTCGTAATTTGTACCAGCGGTTGTTCCAGAACCTGAAAGCTCAACAATGCCAAAAATAGGAATAGGTTGTGCGATACCGCTGACATGAGCACCTACGAGTGCTAAGGCAGCTGCTGCCATGCGAATTGATTTTTTCATTCTGTCTCCTTTAGGCTGTTAAAGATTTACTAACCACTTTGACTCAAGGCTTTCAATTCAAAGGAACTGTGAGCTCTCGAATGACTTCAGCAGTGTCAGGTCGTATCCCTCGCCACCACGCAAATGCTTCCGCAGCTTGCTCTGCCAACATGCCGACGCCATCTGCCAGATGACGTACACCCGCGTTTTGAGCTAACCGCAAAAATGGAGTTAATCCCTTGGCGTATGCCAATTCATATGCCAGGGATTCAGGTCCAAATACTGTGGCGGGTATGGCAGGTAATTCGTTCCTCAAACTGGCTGAGGTGGCATTGAAAATGACATCGAATTGCATACCTGCAAGTTCTGAAAACGACAAAGCACTGACATTGGTTTGTTGCGCTTTATTTTTCTCAGCAATACTCTTTAGTTCTTGCGCTTTAGACAGTGTGCGATTGGCGATGACCAATAATTCTGGTGCCTCAGACAAAAACGGAAGTAATGCGCCACGCGCCGCACCGCCGGCCCCAAGCAACAAAACTCTTTTGTTCTTGAGTTGATGCTTGAGGTTATGAACGACATCGCGAACGAGTCCGACGCCATCAAAATTCTCGGCAATGACTTCATCGCCGGAAAAGGACAGCGCATTTGCAGCCCCTGCAAGTTCAGCAGCTGGCGAACGCTTGGTTGCATATTGAAATGCGTCCAACTTGAATGGGGCTGTGATGTTGATACCCCTACCGCCATCGCTTCTGAACTGATCAACTGCTTCCTTAAAACCACCCAACGGTCCTAAGATTTTGATGTACTCAATGTCCTGCTGCGTACTACTCGCAAAGCTCATGTGAATAAAGGGCGACTTAGAAAAGTCGATGGGATTGCCAATTACTGCATATTTGTCAGGCATTGCTATCTCACTCACTTAGAGAACAAAACGCCATCGGATTGCATCGCTAGGATTTGCTCTTTCGAATATCCCAACTTCTGCGCAACCTCGACGTTGTGCTGTCCCATATCTGGCGCAACCTTCTTCATGGGCGCATTGGTATCGCACTCAGAGAAACGAAATGGAAGGTTTGGGAAACGCAACTTGCCAAACTTAGGATGGTCTTGCTCCAAGATCATTCCCCGCGCTTGAATTTGTGGGTCGTTAACGACCTCATCAATCCGCTGTACTTTGGCACTTGGAATGTCGATGCCATCCAGCAAAGCCAACACATCGGCCACAGTGCGCGATGCAACCCAAGGTTTCACCACACTTAAGATTTCTAATCGACCTTGATTTCGGCCATTCAAACTGTGAAATCTTGCATCCTCTCCAAAGCCTGCGGGGCCACCATGTGCCTCAATCAATTGAGCAAAACGAATCCACGCATCATCCACTTGGGCTGCAATGACTAAGTCACCGTCTTTGGCACGGAATACGCCATACAGCGTTGAGGTGGGCATATCGTGCCCACTTTGCACAGGCAATACCGTCTCACCTGACAAGGTGTAGCACTGAACGGCATATTCGTGCATCGAGACCAATGTGTCGTAAAGCGCCATGTCAATGTGCTGACCTTTACCCGAGTTCACTCGCCCTAAAAGCGCTGCATTGATGGCTGCCACAGCGTGGATGCCTGTGTACATGTCGCCTAATGAAATACGCAATAACGGTGGTGCTTCGCCTGGCGTGCCTATCATTTGCATGATCCCGCTTTTTGCTTCTGCGATCAGGCCAAATCCAGCGCGATGTGAGTCAGGGCCTGTATGACCATATGCAGAGATTGAGCAGTACACCAATTTTGGATTTCGCTCAGACAACTCTTTGTAACCGAGTCCTAATTTTTCAAGTGCGCCAGGACGGTAGTTCTCAATAAATACATCTGCACTGTCACACAGCTTTTGCATGAATTCTTTTCCGCGCGGGTCTCTCATGTTGACACTCACGCCCTCCTTCCCCATATTCAGCTGGAGAAAGTAACCACTTTGTTGATCGTCAAGCACATGCGCATGTTGACGGCCTGCGTCTCCGGAGCCAGGACGCTCAACCTTGATGACTTCTGCTCCCATCGCCGAAAGACAACGTCCGACATATGGACCCGCTAAGAAGTGGCTGTAGTCGATAACTCGAATGCCCTTGAGTGGTAAATCTTGCATTAGAAGGCTCCTGGGCGACGTGGAATCATGAGACGGTGCTCACCTTTGTGAACGACTTGTCCATGTTGATTGATCAACTCAGAAGGCAAGATCACAATGCCCCAACCGGGTCGGCTTTTACTGGCGCGCAGTCCCGTCACAGAAAACTTGACGTGCAAGATGTCGTTGATCTTGATTGGCAGCAAAAAATCCCATGTCCAACCCAGAGACATCCCTGGCAGGAAGCGATATTCGCTTTGAGTCTTCAAACCATCAGCAATCGAGAGTCCCAATAATCCGTGGGCGACGCGCGTGCCAAAAGGTGTGGTCTTTGCGTAATCTTCATCGATATGAACAGGCGTGTAATCGCCAGTTAAAACAGCATACGCATTGATGCGTTCCTCTGTCACTTCATAGCTAGGGCTGATGCAAACATCGCCTTCTTTAGCGTCATCCCAATATCTCTCAGGTGTATTGAAATGAATGACGGGTGGGGTAAGTTTCATGATCTTTATTTCGCGCGTGGGTTAACAGAAAGTGCTTGTGATACGGTGCCTGGTGCCGCTTGAATCAGCTCAACAGCTAAGCCGTCTGGCAACTGGAGCCAATTACGTCCTTGGGGCAATTGCGTGACACCCCATTTTTTTGCTTCTTCAATTGCTGCATCAAGGTCATCCACCATCACACCGAGGTGACCTAACCAACCCGAATCATTCGAGGGAGGTGCTTCAAAATCAGGTGTGGCCATAAACTGCAAACCTCCCAACGTCCAATATTGGCGTGGGTTGTCAGTTGGTCCATCAATCTCTCTGACATCCATGCCTAGGACCTCATAGAAAAACTTGATATGCCAGTGGATGTCTTTCACCCGAATGGCGACATGTTCCACATAGGCTTTGTTGGTATAGGTCATGCTGCTTCTTTCATCTCTAAAACTGGAAATAAACCACGCTCAATACCTTTCAAGCAAGCGACGAGCGTTTGATTTACCGGTGTGGGAACGCCAAGTTGAGCGCCCCAGCGAACGACTGCGCCGTTCACAAAATCAATCTCTGTGATGGATCCTTTTTCTAAGCTTTGAAGCATGGAGGCTTTGAATTCGTAGGGCAGCCCTGCTGCTGCTTTAATCCAGGGTTGTTTGGGGTCAGTGACAGATAACTTGATGCCCTTGGCTTTTGCAACAGCCATTGCCTCTGCCACGGCTGCAATTGCACATGCTTCGACTTCAGGCAGTTTGTAGAGCTCGCCATAGGTCAAGCGAGTGATACCGCTCAAAGCGCCAGTTGCGACGTTGACCAATAACTTGTCCCACATCGTGCCCATGATGTTTTTGCTCACGTCAGTCAACAAACCAGCTTTGTTAAACACTTCCGCAATACGCGTCACACGGGCTGAAACTTCTCCGTTGAGTTCACCAATGTGTGTTTCTTTGCCTTTGGTGCCAACAATGATGTGCCCCGTTCCTATCAAGACACCACCTGCATAGGTTTTTCCCGCGAGCACTCGCTCTTGCCCGACAACATCAGCCAAGATGTCTTCATGTCCCAGACCGTTCTGCAACGAGAGCACCACGGTCTCTTTACCCAAAATAGGCTTCGCTGACTCAATCGCCTCCTTGGTATGAAACGACTTAACCAAGACAATGACCAAATCGACGGGACCAGATTTCAAGTCAACACCAGAACAGGTAGTGGCCGCATGAACTTTGACGAAACGGTCAACGCCTTCTTCTCGAACTTTCAAGCCATATTGGTTCATCGAATCGACATGCGCACGCCCTCGATTGACCAACCAGACCTCGTGACCGTCTTCGGTTAGAACACTACCCAATGCGCAACCCAATGCGCCTGCGCCAAGTACAACAATTTTCATGAGTGTGGATGCTAGGTACGCAGCCACTTGCTGTCTATTCAATGGATGTAATAATTATCATTGCATATTTCAATAGTACAAATGAGAATCTTGCCTATGCCAAAAGCTAAATCGCCCGAATCTGTCGCTCACACCGCTGACCTGTTTGATGCAAAGTTATTGCGACTCTTTGACTTACTTCACCACACAGGTAGCGTCACACGAGCGGCTGAAGAATTAGGTCTCAGCCAACCGACTATTAGCATTTGGCTTTCGAAGCTGCGGACACAATTTAATGACCCGCTTTTTGTACGAACAAGCGAAGGCATGCAACCCACGCCACGAGCAGATGCCTTAATTGACACTGTTCGCACCGCCCTAGATTCATTTCGCCAACTTTCTGCATCAGAGCCCGTCTTTCATCCTGCGCTATCAGACAGGAAGTTTCGAATTTGCATGACGGATGCGAGCCATATCACGCTCTTGCCACAACTGCTTTCGCATGTCCGCGCCCTCGCTCCCAATGTTCGACTTGACGCTGCAAGGATTGATGCTGGCATGCCACTCGCGCTTCAGACAGGAGATGCGGACATCGCGATCGGCTTGGTGCCACAACTTGAAGCCGGCTTTTATCAACAAACTCTATTTACTCAGGACTGGGTTTGTCTTGCTAACAGAGAACACCCAAGAATAGGAAAGACATTGACTCTTAAGCAATACAAAGAAGAAGCACACATCCTTATTGCGGCCGGAACCGGAGCGATGTTGCAGAGCGAAGCGCTCAAACGACAAAGAATAAATAGACGGGTACTGTTAGAGCTACCAGGCTTTCTTGGGCTTCCTGCAATTTTGGCGACCACAGACTTGATCGTCACATTACCAAGGCACATTGGAGAAACGTTGGCTCGACTGGGAGGTCTTAAAGTTTTAGAGTGCCCTGTGAATATTCCTTCATTCCAAGTTAAACAACACTGGCATGCTCGATATCACAACGATCCAGCTAATCGATGGTTGCGTGGTCTATGTGCAGATTTGTTCTTGAATTCAAGAGTGAAAAAATAGTTAACTTTAGGCCACAAGGAGCTTATCCACGCCAACACATGAATCACGTAAGTTCCCCACGGCACACCCAGAGTAACTTAAGCATCCAGATCTAGTAAAACCCCATGGAGGAATGCTTGGGGCTTTTTCTTTGTGCTCAATGGCTTGATGCAATATTCAATCGGCAGTTATGTTGGCTTCTAAAACGACTTTTTTCCAGCGCGCCAGATCTGATTTAATGATCGTCGCTAGCTGAACTGGCGATGATGTAACGACGTTCAAGCCCTTCTGCGCCAATTCAGCTTTTGTATCTGGAGCATTCATGACCTCAATGAAATCTCGATTGATACGGTTAATCGTCTCTGTTGGCGTGCGGCCTGGCGCAAGAACGGCAAACCAAGCATCAAGCCCCTCCATTTCCTTGATGCCTTGCTCTTTAAAGGTTGGAACATCTGGGACGCTGGGATTACGCGCATCACCTGTAACAGCCAAGAAACGCATTTTTCCGGCCTGTTCAAGCGGACGTGTTGAGTGAACTGTCGCAAACATCATCTGAACTTGTCCACCCATGAGATCTGTCAAGGCACCTTGTATGCCTTTGTAGGGAACATGCAATATGTCTAGCTGATAGCTAGACTTGAAAAGCTCCATGGCTAAGTGATGGGGCGTACCGTTACCAGGAGATGCATAGTTAAGCTTGTCGCCATTTTTCTTGACCACTCCAATCAGCGATTTAATGTCTTTCGCAGGTAGGTTCGGATTCACAGCAAAGGCAAAACCAGACTCTGCGAGTTTCGTGATGGGTGAGAAATCATTGATGGGGTCAAATCCCAAATTTTTATAAATAGCGGGAGTCATCGTGAACGTGTTGATGGCCATCAATAAGGTATGCCCATCAGGGGATGCTTTGGCGACGGCTTGTGCCCCCAAGTTACCACTAGCACCGGGTTTGTTGTCTACGATGACAGATTGCCCCCATTTGGTCGCGAGCTTGGGCGCAATGATGCGAGCAATGATGTCGCTGCCGCTGCTGGGTGTAAAAGGAACAACCAAGGTAATGGTCTTGGAAGGAAACACGGTTGCACTTTGTGCCAAGGCATTGATTGATACGAGTCCAAACACCAAGGTGGATGCAACGATAGAAATAATGTTTTTTTTCATGATGTTCTAAAAAATATTTTTATAACTTGAGAAGTCGCTCAGCATTGAGGTGAGCCAATTTAGCTTTATCACTGTCAGCAATTGGTAACGAATCAAACCACCGCACTGCTTCGAAGTTAGATTCGAAGGGGTAATCTACAGAGAACAGCATGTTGTCAAAACCCACAACACTTGCTGTGCACAACAGCTCAGGCGTAGAGAACACACCAGAGGTCGTGATGCTGAAATGATCTAAAAAAGTATTTCGCACTGATTTTTTTAAATTGGGGTACTTGGGTGTGAGTCTTCCATCAGCGCGCCACAAAGCAAATGGCAAAAGCTCCCCCATATGACCAATCACCATCCTGAGACCAGGAAAACGATCGAAAACGCCACTCAAAATTAAACGCAACACATGCGTCCCAGTTTCAACGGCATAACCCCAAGGCGCATAGCCAAGTACTGGGTAGTCTTTGTAATAGGCCTCTAAAACTGCTGGATGTGGGTTAGCCGGATGCAGATAAATTGGCACATCAAGCGCTTCAGCAGCTTCGAAAATTGGCCAAAACCGCTGTTGATCAAGATACTCCCCTTGGGTATGTCCATTGATCATGGCGCCTTTAAAGCCAAATTGCTGGACAGTACGTTCTAGTTCTCGTACCGCTTGATCTGGTGCAGCAGTCGCCAGCGTTGCAAAACCAGCAAAACGGTTTGGATGTGCAGCGACAGCTTCAGCCAAATAGTCGTTTGCACTGATGGCAAGACTAGTTGCCAATTTGGTATCCGAAATTTCCTGTACGCCCGGCTTTGTATGAGATAAAACCTGCACAGCTATACCGGCATCATCCATCACTTTAATTCGAGCATCACCCAATTCATCTAGGCCTGGAACACGCGTGGGAGACAACAACGCCTGATCGACCAAGTCAAGTTGAGCTGTAACTTCCGCATGAAGAAAATGTTCCTCCAAGGCAATCAATTTCATTTTGGGTTGTCGGGGATAAGTCATTGATGTGATCAAAAAAGAATTGGTTTACGAACTAAGGAGGCGCTTTAGCAATGCTGATCAGCTAGCTGAATTCATGACCTATCTTTTGAATTGAGCTCGGTGTTGGCCACAAACCAATCGGGCACAGCAGGCCCCCACAAATAAAAGGAATCTTCTGGCGCATAGTCACCAGCCTGCCAAGGTTGGCCTTCAGCAATGAAGTCGATGTCTGCCGAGTATT
>JACCDO010528247.1_pt1 | contig 12019 bp, 8 predicted proteins | sample 7446101 | NCBI WGS metagenome assembly JACCDO01 (sample SAMN15323440, study PRJNA562643) | freshwater metagenome | isolation source: river surface water | place: USA:Blue River Watershed | collected 2017-08-16 | reverse complement strand
TCATCACCTCAAATCAATCGCAACAGTCCAGTTACTGTTGTTACTACTCCAAATCCAGAGTTTGACCATTGGAAGAACAAGGTGAAATTTACAGTTTCATCAGGTGACGATACAGATGACAGTGAGAATGAAGAAAATGAAATATTTAGTGATAATAAAGCTAATTTTGATTGTCATTCCATAGTTGAACTTTATCAAGATAATTCAACAAATCATTTTGATGATGGAAAAACATTAAATCCAAATGAAAAAAGCGATGACATAAATATGAATGATAAATCAAATTCAGTCATTATTGACAATAGTGATTTTCTCAATCCTAATGCTATTGATGGTAAAGAAAATAAAGAGATTAATGACAACATTGATGACGCTGATTTATTATATTGTGACTTCAAATTATTAAATATTGGAAACAGTCAGGAAAATAACGCAGTAGAAAGCGATTTTCCAGAAATGTTTGAAGAAAATAACGCAGTAGAAAACGATTTTCCAAATAGTCAAGAAATATTTGAACAAAGCATCGCACTTGTCCCAAAAATTAACGAATTACCAAATTCACAAAATTCATTATTTTGTGAAACATTTGAAACAACAGCAACAACAGCAAGTGTTTAAAAGTAAAAAAATTATTCTTGTGTAAAGTATCATTTTTAAACTATATTAAAAGATTATAGTCTGTAATGTCACAGGGTAACATTGTCACACTTAAAAAATATTGAGTTATAAGACCCCAAAGATAATCTATAAACTACTTACTTTGTAATATCATACTCAACCAGTCTTTAAAACCGCTTTTTTTCATCTGTGACACTACGACACTGTGACAATCTTTTAATATATGCCCCAAATACTACGCCTGTTGGTCCGCTGGTAAATTAATAAATCTATTTATATAACGAACTCTTGGAATAGAACGAGGGGCTATAGTAGGTCTTCTTGATTGTGGTGGGACTAAAATAAAATCACTACCGAAAAATCTTACAGGAATATTGGTATTAGGATACATTAACATATTATTATCACCATCATTCCTGGCTACGGAATATTGTTGTCGCCGAACAATATAAGCTAAATTAATGGGTTGCTGTTGAGGAGCAGGATAAATCCGTCTAATTTTGTATGTTGTTGGTGTATAAGTAATAGCATTATACGACGACCCAATTTTATTCTTTAAACGACGACGAAATTCAGCCCCCGCAGTGTTTTTCAAAGTAGGAATTTTAATACGGACAATATCATTCAATTGAAACACTTGTGGAGTTCTTCGTTCTAATTGGTTTAAAGCAGTTCTATATAATTTACTTTCTACATAGCGTATAATATCTTGACGAGAAGAATTATCGTTTGGCTTATTAAAATTCAATTGTTGAGGGGCTAATGGGTTATACCCTGGCGACCATAATTCATTGGGTTTAAATCCAGTTGTTCCTGACTTGGAATTATTTATATTATTTAAATATTCTGGTAAATGCTCCACCCATTCCAATGTATTATGTTTTACCAATCCTTCTTTGATATGTTTTCGCACTTCTTTATTCATTCTTTCTACTAAACCGTTTGATACAGGAGAATATGAGGTTGTTGTTACTAAATTAATACGAGGTTGTTGGTCGTTACAAAATTGGCGAAATTCTGCTAAAAAAGCAGACCCATTATCAATTTGTAATATATGAGGTGTTGTATTGGCATCATTACATATTTCCGCAAACGCATTACGAACTACAATTGCCGTTTCATTGCGTAATTTTTTAGCCCATACTTTCTTGGAAAAATAATCAACAACTACTAATATTTGTTTGTAACTATCTTGAAAATTAAAATTCACATTACCAATGCGTCTTTGGTTCATAAATCTATTTACACCGATTAAATCCTGACGATTAATAGTCAAACCATACCGACTTACATTCAGGACATCGGCACCCCACCGCTCATTGGGACTACGAGCTAAAATAGGATTATTTACAATTTTCTGTATAGGACGAGTGATTTGATAATTCCCCTGTTTTTTCAGGAATTCATTGGTTTCATTACGAGTAATACCTAAAACTTGACTGGCGACTAACGCATAAAATTTATTTAAACCATTTCCTGACCCTGCTTGATTATATATTTCTCTCAATATTGCTTGTCTATCATCAGGACGAGTAACTACTAAATTAAGTCGTGATGGTTCATTTACTACAGCTGGACGATAAAACAATAATTCATTTTCTACTACCCAATTCCCATTACCAAATTTTTCTTGAAATCTTCTTCGTTGTCGGGCATTTAATCCAGCTGGTAGTTGCTGATTTTGAATAAATTGTATCACACTATTGATACCCTCTTCTGTATTCCATTCGGGATAATTATTTATTTTCCGTAATTCTAAACTTGTCATTTTACTTTATGATGAGAAGTTTATTTTATGCTATTCTAATCATTCTAATGGCCGTATAATCTGGGTCGGTTTGATAAGCAGTCATTGTCCCAGTGCTGGTTTTTGCTTGAAAATCAATATAACCTGTTCCAGAAAATAGATTAAGATAACCAGTAATAGCAACCGTTTTTGAACCACCGCTAACAACACTATCAACTGTAATATGACGATTAGCAGTTCCACCCCCAGAATTAGTATATCTTGTTCTTGTTTCAAGAATTAATGCTGTTGATGCTGATTGAAAAACTTGTGAAATCATATATATATAAATCCCTGCTGGTAGTGTTGATGTAGTCATCAGTGTTTGGTAGCCAGTGTTTATAGTTGCTATTGTTGTGTTTGATGCTGTTTCAGTATAACCAATATAACTATTCGTAAGAGAACTAAACGACGAATATAAAGGTGATAATAAATTATATCTAACGGTTTCATTTTCCGTTCCTAATACAATTTGATTACTGGCGGTTATTCTTGCTCCTACCCCCAAAGCGGTTGAGTTGTTAAAACTGTTTCCGCTTGTTTGTGATTGGTATCCTATAAATGTATTATTATCACCATTTATATTAGGCGTTCCCCCTGCGACACCTGCTTCAACCCCAACATAAACATTATTGAAACCACCCGTATTAGATTGACCCGCTTTATAACCTACTCCTACATTATTACTGTTAGTGTTAGCATTAAGAGCCCAATTACCTACGGATGTATTATTATTACCGCTATTTGTTACCTCGTGGAGTGCTTTAAAGCCAACAGCAACATTATCTACTGAACCAATATTATTATATAATGCTTCATAACCTATGGCTATACTTTGATTTCCACTTGTGTTTGATTTAAGGGCATCAATACCTAATACAGTATTTGAAATAATACTACCAGAACCTTTCCCAACAGTTAAACCATTTATTGTCGCATCATTGGTAGATGTTAAATCATTACTAACAATTAAAGAGGTAATCGTTTCAGTTGCTGATTGTGAAGTAGGATATTTTAAGTAATGCGTATCAGCATAGCTTTGCGTAATATTCTCACTCGTAGATGTAAATAAAGAACTATTAAATACCCCAATACTTTCACTTGGAGGGTCATAAGCCGACATTTTTATATACTTTGTATAGATTTTATTTCCACTAATCTAATTTCACATAATTCTCCGCCATATTCATTGAACTACCCATTTGGCTCATTGTATTTTCCATATCTTTCATTTCTTTCATTGTTGTAGCATATTTTGCGGTTAAAAAACTATGTCGTAAAGCATTCACCGAGATTTTCTTTCCACCAAATAATTTATTTAATCGTTGGTTCATTTTCACTGATGTTAATGGTTTCCCATTTCTATCAGTAAATAAATATTCCGTAGTTGGATTGAGCTTTATCCATTTGTGTAATATATTTTTACATTTTGTAGGAATGAAGACTACTTGTTTCCCATAAGTTTTTGCTGTTTTATAAGAATTAAATACCAAATTAGATTTGTCTAAATAATTATCCTTCTCCTTGTCTATATTGCGTATTTTAAAATCGCACCAATCTTTAGAGCGTCTTACGGGAAAAAATAAACCGCTTAATACTGTCAATATCACAAAATTTTGTATGCTTTGTCTATCATTTTCATTCAAATTTTGTTTTTTGTAAAGTAAATCCACATCTTTTTTCATTTTTTCCCAAAGTTCAAAGATTTCATTCGTTTCTACCCAGTTTGCCTTTTGGTGAGGCGTTTTCTCTTGTTTGGCAATTTCATTATGATATAATTGAATATCATTCATCATTACATCTCGGTAATATTTATTACCTGGGCATAACACCACCAAAGCAGACAGTAATGTTTTTCGTTTGTTTGGTGGAGTTTTATCAAGAAATGCCAAGACTTGGTCATACTGATTATCAAACAAATCGGCTGAAAAGGTGTCTTGGTTACTAAACACTTTTTTAAATAAATTCTTTAAAATACTCGTATAAGTCGTCAATGAATTCGCAGATAAATTGGGGCGTTTTTCCTTAATAATGTCTTGAATAGTAGTCATTATATATTAAGATGGTATTTTATTTTCGTTTATTTAGGCGGATTTTAAATATTTTCTTAATATATCAAAGAAAATGCTTGCTGTGTTGCCATCAAATCAACGGTCATTAAGCAATGACTTAACTTTTGGTTTAGCGAATGAAAACAATGTCATACAAAAATTGAATCTATATTTTCCCAATGAAACCATAAAATCAACCAAAGAATTAGGATTAGGTGCTTATTGTAGTTATGATGCGGAAAGTGAAAATACAATGTATGAAATAAAAAGTCGTCGGTGTAAATATTCAACATATCCCACTACAATTGTCCCAGTTCATAAAGTAAAAGACAGCAAAAAGCGTCTGGTATTTGTATTTCAGTTTATAGATGGCTACTATTATATTGTGTATAATAAAGAATTATTTGATACTTTTGAAACAAAAATAATCAAATTAAATCGGGCTGGAATAAATGATAAACCTACAAATCATTATTATATTCCTATTAGTCATCTTGTTGAAATGAATTTTTAGAAAACTTTTAATCCGTATTGCCAATCATTGACTCTTTATCAGTTAAATTGTCGTCATCCTCTGTAATCAAAACTTCAATCGCTTGAAGGAACCGCTCTTTACCAATATTACATATAACACATTGATTAAATTTGGTTAAACATTTACCGCAGTTACAGTTGCCATAAACACCTTTTACAGTTAAATTTTCATTTTCAGCGATTAAATTATGGGTTTCTATACTTACATTATGGGTTTCTATACTTACATTATGGGTTTCTATACTTACATTATGGGTTTCTATACTTACATTATGGGTTTCTATACTTAAATTATGGATTTCAACTTGTGTATCTATATACCTATTCCAATATTCCTTGTATGATAAAGCATTGCCAATATTGTCATTGATTTTGTCTAATACCTGTTTTCTAAAATCTTTTAACTTATACCTTTTTATGCTTTCTCCAGTATTTTTACAATCATCAATGTATTCATCAGCCATTTTTTCTATTTCGTCTTTAATTGCTTCATCTAATTTAAAATCATCTTTATTTCTTACATTCCAGATTAATTTATTTTTTTGTATCCAATAGCGAAATAATTGCCTAAAATGTCTCATACTTAATGCCTCAAACAATTCTGTATCAGGATTATCACCATTGATTTCATTTATGTCAGTATTTTCACCAAGTAGATATATGTGACCCTCAATAAAATCTGTTAATTGTGGTCTTTTATATTTTTTTCCTTCTTCCTTTTCTCTTTCGTAAATCTTAAAATAATCATAAAATTTTTGAAACGGTATGTCTATGGTAGAGATTTCTAATAATTCTTTTAAGAATTCCTCTGTGATTCTATTCACAATTACATTACCACTATTATCGTTATTATTATTACTTTCAATACTAATATCAGCAAAAAAATTATTACTGCTATTGCCATTATCAGTGCTGTCGATAGTATCATCGTCATTATAACTTATAACATCATTATTACTGACATCAGCAATAAAATTATTACTGCTATTGTCATTATCAGTGCTGGCGATAGTATCATCGTCATTATAACTTATAACATCATTATTACTAACATCAGCAATAAAATTATCACTGCTACTGTCATTATCAGTGCTGTCGATAGTATCATCATTACTATTACTTACACCATCATTATTACAAACATCAACAGTATGAATTTGAATATCTCTAACTTTTACAACATTTATATCATCCTCATCCTTTATTGCTAGTTTTTCAAGTGTTCTATTCCAATAACTCAATAAATTAGTATAATTTTGTTCCATATAATACTCGTTTTTCAACACATCTTCCATCGCAAATTTTCCTTTAATATAATCTTTAAATTCATTAAGTCCAATTAATTTAATCTGTTTGTTTATTTTTCTATTATTATAGAATTCTTTAATATAATTATCTAAATCATTTTCAGTAACTAATTTAATCTTTTTATAACAAACTTCATATAATGAATATTCAATGTGAGTATTTGTTTTGTTTTGTTGATTCATAAAATTAATGGCTAATATTTTGTTTTCAAACGGACCAGCCGTTGCGTTATTCCATCTCACCTCATATCTTATATCCATTGTTTTTGAAATGTAAAAAGGTATTTTCAATTTTTCAACTTTTCAACTTTTCAACCTGGTAGGGTTAGGCGAGTCGCACCATAAAAAAAAGGTTGATACATTATTGTTGCCTTATTTAAATAATTTATCATTCTAATATGTAAAAGTAATAAACAACTGCGATATATATTAAAAGACTTTGGACACATTGGACAGATAGGACAGATAAACAGGTGTTTATAAAGTCTGTATATAAAATCCCCCTATTTTATAATCTTTCGCAAATTTTGTAAAGGAATTAATAAACAGTATATTTATACAAATAGTTTTGAAATGACCTATTTTACTGTCCAATCTGTCCATCTGTCCAATCTGTCCATCTGTCCATTCCCTAATCCCTTCCAGGTTGAAAAGTTGAAAAGTTGGCAAGTTGAAACCTTTGGGAAAGCACAGCGAAAATGATACAATTAATACAAAAGCGACAAAAAACACCCACCCACACTATTTTTACTATTAAGGTAATTTTTAATATAGATTTAAATCAACTTAAAGATATACTAATCTATTAATATAGAACATTAGGAATGATAAAATACACCGAAAAATGTGCTCCAACCACCAAAATCGTATATGAAAAGCCCGTTGAAAATTATGTAGAAGATATTACTGTTGTTGGCAACAACCGTTATGAAGTTATTCCCAGTGATGTCCCTGTCAAAGTCTATTATGATTTTGACTATAACATTAAGTATCAACGAGTTGAAGACCCACCCGAAACTTTTGATATGAATGTAGGTCACCAATTATTAAAACGAATATTGCTTGGTTTATTTATATTTTGGAAAGATTTGGTTGATATTATTCCCATATTTAGTGTCTCCCAATCTCATCGTCCTACACCTGTGATGATAGGAAATACTGAAAAGCCACCAAAATATAGCTTTCATATTATCATTACCAATATTTCTGCTACGAAAGCAGTTCAAAAATATTTATTAAAAAATAAAATTAATCCTGGACTGGCAAATATCAGTAAAATTGATGACTATATTTACATTGACTACAAAAAAGAAAATGTATTAGACGAGGCAGTCTATGGTAAGGGACAACAAAAATTACGGTCTTTAAATGCTATTAAAGACGATGAACCGCAACGACCGTTATTGATGATGTCTCCAGATGAATTAATTCAATTACCTGTGGTTACTGATATTGATGGCATCAATGAGAGTAGTATTACTTTTCAGTTTAGTGATGATATGAAAGATACTATTGTTACTCATACTGACAATCTTTATATTTATACCTGTGAGACTGAAGCTCCAAAAAAGGAAATTAATTATGGAGACAGCAACGCAATATTTTCTCAAGTTGTTGAATTAATGGATAAAGATGAGAAGTATATGGATTATGCTTTATTGATTAATAAAGAGTTGATTGGAACTCATTGTGGTAATCGAAACTATCGTTTCAAATTTATCAAAGCGTCACAACATATTGGTATATCATTTGATACTGTATTTGAAATATTAAAAGATGCTCCTGACAATGATAAGGACGAAAACTATGCCACCTACCATCAACCAGAAAGAGACGATGGGAAAAAGGTTGGTTGGACAACCATAAAAAAGTTAGCTGAATTATCAAATCCAGATGAAAAGAAAAAATTAGATGTAAAATGGGCTAAAGTGAATTCTAATTATTATGTCGAATATTGCCTATTCAGTTCAACTCATTATCGTTTAGCAGAGAGCTTCGCTCACTTATGTTTAATGTATGAAAATGAACCAATAGTTGCGCAAGTATCAGCATCGAGTGACAAAAAGTGGGTTGTTTTTAGTCCTTCAACAAACAATGACAATTTTAAATGGAATTGTGGTGATGCGTATATTCGTCAAAAAATTCCCACTGAATTTGTATCTTTTTTCAAAGAATATAAGAAACCATTAAATGAAAGAGTAAATGTATTGTATGACGACAAGTTTAAAATTGAAGAATTAATGAAAAAAATAAAAAACAAAAAAAGCAAAAAATTTGGTGCTTTAGAGACAGAATTGTGTGCTATAGATGAGCAAATTAAAGACCTTGAACAGGAAATTGATAAAATTAATACATTAATAGGAAAGTTGGAATGTGTTCCTACGCAAAATAATATGATGACGGAATTAGCAGTAATATATACTGATAAGGATATGAAATTTTTAGAAGAATTGGATAAAAATCCTAATCTATTATGTTGTGCCAATGGTGTTATTGATTTAAAAAACAAAGTGTTTCGTCCTGCGAAACCAGCTGATAAATGTAGTAAATCAACCAATATTTATTACCTTACCGAACATTCTCAAGAGATACTTGATGACATTGACTTATTCTTTGCTCAAGTATTTCGTAATGAGGACTTACGAGAATATATGTGGCATTATTTGGCTTCTTTATTATTTGGTAGTAACAAAAACCAAACATTTACATTTTTTAATGGTAAAGGCTCAAATGGTAAAACAAAGATTACAGATTTAATAAAACTTATTTTGGGTGATTATTGCCAGCAAGTCCCGCTCCAATTAATCACTGAAAAACGACCAAGTATTGGTGGCACTTCAAGTGAAATTTATGCTTTGAAAGGTGCTCGAGGAGCTATTATGGCAGTACCAGATAAAGAGATGAAAATTAATGAAGGGTATATGAAAATGCTTACTGGTGGTGACCCTATTACTTGTCGGGACCTGTATTTACCATCAGTAACATTTAAACCAATGTTTTCATTGATGGTTTGTTGTAATTGTTTTTTCAATATTTTTTCCAATGATGAGGGCACTTGGCGTAGAATTAAAGTCGTTGAGTTTGAAACTTTATTTAAAGATAAAAACGAAATTGATACTAAAACTGGTTTGCCTTATGTGATTGACAATGAAAGTGTTTGGCAGAAAGACAGATTTTTAGACGACAAAATGTTTCATTGGAAAGAGGCAATGCTTTATAGATTAGTTCAAATCGCTTTTGAAACGCAAGGAATTGTCAAAGATTGTAAATCAGTCACCAGAAAAACTAAAGAATACAGAGACGAACAAAATCGTATTCAACAGTTTATTGATGAAAGGCTTGAAAAAAGCGACAACTATGAGGTAAAAAAGAAAGCATTAAGCACTGAATTAAAATCTTGGTATGACACTTCTAATTTGAATATAAAAAATGCGAAACCAAAAGAGTTATATGAGGTGTTAAACGAGCAGGGTTTTGAGTGTGTTAATGACACCTATTTTGGCATACAAATTAAAAATTCTGGAGGTGATACACAAAAACCTACTGAAACGAAAGAGCAAATATTTGCCATAGTTTAAGAAAGCGTATGACATTACAGGCGATGATAAAGACTTTGTTATAACGACAGATATTGAGGAGTGGGCGAAAGAGAAAAAGTTAAAAATTCATTCAGCCGGTGAAATAGCGAAAGTATTCTCAAGTCATTTCAATATCTCAAAAGAAGATAATAATATTCAAAAAAGAGTAAATGATGGGTCTCCAGACGGAAAAAAGAAGGCACGACGAGGGTGGGTAGGAATTAAGAAAAGAGATGTGCCTATTGAGATTGAAAGCGTTATAAATGACATTAAGAATATCGCCATTTGCGATGATAAAAGTGATGAGGAAAGTGATATTGAAGGTATTTAAATAGTATATGGATTAAATGATAAATTAGTTATATATTAAAAGATTATAGTTTGTAATGTCACAGTCACATCGTCACACTTAAAAAAATATTGATTTACAAGACCCCAAAGAAAATTATTACTTTTTAAATCTATCTATATAATACTTAACCAGTCTTTAAAACCGCTTTTTTTCATCTGTTACACTGTGACCAGTGACACTCCCTAATCCCTACGAGGTTGAAAAGTTGAAAATTGTTAAAGTTGAAAACAACTCAAAAAGCACAGCAAAAATGGTAGATATAATACGATACAGCTACAAACAACAATGTCAGCAAACAAAGAAAACAATAAATTCAATTCAAACCAATTATTATTTTCCTTTGGAAATACAGAGTGTATGATTTGCTACGAAAGTTTAGCAGATAAAAATATTGCGCAATTCAAATGTGGTCATTTCTGTTGCTTTGATGATGCGGTTAAAATAAAGGACAGCAACTTTTGTTGCCCTTTATGTAGAACTGATTTAGGAAATACAAAAGACAAAATTCAAGAAAATGACAATGGTGTTACTCAATTACTGCCACCTCTCTCTATGCCTGAATATGATGATGACGACGATAGTAACGACGATAGTGATGATGATTTATCGTCATTAGACAGCGAAGATATGTCGTCAATTAGGTCAATAGTTGATGTGAAAAGATTATGTAATGTATGCGGTAATAATAAGTCTTACTTTTGTGAATTGTGTTTTGAACAAATAAGTAAAAAGTTACTTGCTTTTAAGTAATAATTAAGCAAACACTTAAAATTGAATACATTAAAACAATAATTAATCTTTAAAAACAAATAAAAAGCCTTATCTTAACGCTCATATTAATTATATTAATATAATTAAGAATAAACTATCATAATTTATTTTTAATTTGTAACTTAATAATCAATTAAACCCCTACAATATTAACCCAACGCTTAATATTCGTTTTATTTGGTCACAATATGAATACTATCATACTGATTGAGACCTTTACCTACTAATAAATTAGGGTCTAACCTGTCTAATACATCTATCTTATGCTCTTGTAATACATTGCTAAACCAAGGACTATCAATCGTCAATGGATTGTTTCTTAAAGGTAATAACAAAGACACAAAATCTTTAGATGTCCTTATATTATATTCGTTAGGATTAACCTTTTTTAAAGCATCAGCAGGGCTAACAGCTTTATTTAAATTAATAATTTCTTTGGACTTTGAGCCTACAAGAGATGCCAATTTACTGCCGAGAGAATGACCTAAAGTAGATACATTTTCAGGACCATATTTTTGCTCTGCTTTGGTTTGTATCTTTTGACTATGTTTGGCTCTTTTGGAATTGGAAATATCAAACCCCAATACATATTTTAAATCATTGCCTACATCTTGTATGCCTTTTGTCCCTCTATGAACCACAACAGCATTAGGACTATTGTTTTGTTTATATACTTGAACTCTTTTACCAGACAATGGTTTATCCAATATATAATCTTTAAAATCTGTAGGCACAGAACTGTAACTTTGTTTTAATAAACCTTGAATATCACTTATGGGTAATTTCCCTCCATCTATTTCATTTTTGATTTTTGTTACTTTATTTACCATTTATATAATGTAACAAAAGATTATTTTAACGATGTAAATTGGCGTATTCTGGTGGTAAAGTAGAACGCCATAAAAAGTTTTCACCGTATGGATTTGACCTTAATTGTATAGGTAATATTTGGTTGCCAACATTAGGCATACCATAACCTCGGGCATCACTGCCACCAGCATATAGACCACTACCAGCATATA
>JACCDO011893312.1_pt1 | contig 12020 bp, 13 predicted proteins | sample 7446101 | NCBI WGS metagenome assembly JACCDO01 (sample SAMN15323440, study PRJNA562643) | freshwater metagenome | isolation source: river surface water | place: USA:Blue River Watershed | collected 2017-08-16 | reverse complement strand
GTAACATTTTCATTACCTCCCAACTCAGCGTTTACATTAATATCAGTTATAGTTTGTTCTTGAAGCATCTTCTCAAGTGTAGGAATTTTCCTAGTTTTTATAAAATTTATAATATCTTTAGGGTCCATTTTATATATATAAATATATAAATATATAATTTAATAATTTGGGGAAGTAATTTGAAATAACTAAATAACTATTTAGAGTATTTAAATTAAATAGTAAATAAATTAAATAGTAAATAAAATAAATTTTAATATTTTTGTAGTATATAAAATGGTCTATATGTCAGGATCTAAAGCAAGTCGCAATCAAGCGTCACTTATTAATAGACCTACTTGTGGTGGTCCCAAGAAGGCTGGAACTGCCCCTCGTGTTGGTTGGTATTTAAGTAGTAATGTGAATTTGGTGGGAGCTCCTCAAACAGTTCCTCGTTTCTGTATCCCCAATAGAACGGTCCAAACACAAAAGACTGGATACCGCGCTACTATTGGTGGAAATATGGGTTAAAAAGTATAAGAAAAAGTTTAGGAATTTTTTATTTAACAAAATTAAATAAAAAATATTAATATTTACGTAAAATAATTTAATAACTATTTAGCAAATATAATTACGAATGATAATTAAAGTCGATAACCGCGAACACGATTTGTTAAAACAAATACAAAACCTAGTACTATTTATTCCTTCTTTCAAACAATTAAAGGTCGAAACAGCGAATTTGCCTCTTGGTGATATAATAATTTCTGACGATAATGAAGACAAATTAATTATAGAGAGAAAATGTATAGCTGATTTGCTAGCAAGTATAAAAGATGGTAGATACGAAGAACAATCGTACAGGCTTAATGGGTTGAATCACCACAACCACAATATTTATTATTTGATAGAAGGCGACATCAATAAAGCAAACCGTTTTAAAGATAATAATATTGAAAAACTTACATTTTATTCAGCAATGTTCTCTCTCAATTATTATAAAGGTTTCTCTGTTATGAGAACATTATCAATGGAAGAGTCTGCGATTTTCATTTGTAACACAGCAAACAAATTAAACAAAACAGAGACAACAGGAAAAAAGGCATATTATGAAAATAAGACAGTAGAAAAATCAGTAGAAAAATCTGTAGAAACTCCTCTAGAAAACCAACTAGAAAACCAATTAGAAAAATCATTAGAGCAAACAATAGAACCAACTGATAAAGATTATGTGAGTGTTGTGAAAAAGGTGAAAAAGGAGAATATCACCCCAGATAACATAGCAGAAATAATGCTCTGCCAAATACCAGGCATAAGTTCGGTAACAGCTTTGGCTATTATGGATAAATTCAAAACAATTCCTAATTTAATTCAAGAAATACAACAAAACGAAACTTGTTTTAAGGATATTAGTTATCAAAATTCAAAGGGTCAAACACGGAAAATAAATAAAACGTCTTTGACAAATATTGTTAAATTTTTATTGAAAAAATAAAAGCATATTATATAAATGGAACAATCATTGAAGAATTTATTTATATTTGCGGGATTGTGTGTTTTAGTGTATTTAATATTTAGAAATTTGAATATGGACAATTATAGGGAAGGTCTTACTACAGCCACGCCTACAACAACTACAGCAGCTACTTCTACATCAAGTGGAATCGCCGGTTCTGCCGCAGGTTATGCGGCGCAAATTAAAGCACAAGCTATTAAAATAGAAGACCAATTGCTGATACCAAAATATCGCAGTGATTATGAAACAGTTGTTTTAAATTTAGACGAATTAGTGAATAGTTTAATGTTACAAACCGCATTAAGTGTTAACCAAACAAATCCTCAAAAAACGCTCACTGAATTAGCTAATTTACAACAATCAAAAATCGCATTAAATAGTGTAATGAAATATATTGATTCTGGTAAATAAATTAGACGAAAATTGTGAAATATATATTCGTAAAATATATATTTCTAAATTTATGACGTAAAATTATGGTGTGTAAAGAGACACTTCATTTTCTTTATAATATCCTTTATCAACCAAGTCTTGCGTGTATTGTGAACCGCCCCAATTTGGGTCCATCGGATTAGGACTAACGCCTGATTTTTCCTGGCTCATGTCCATCATATCTAATGGAGTTGTGGTGCCAACATAATAGGATGTTTGGTCATGTGCTGGATATGAATTTTTATTATAAGGTGGGTCATTTCTAGTAGCATCTACTAAAAGAGTAGGGTTCGGATATGCTAAAGCTTTTGGGTAACCCAATGATGTTTCAGTAATAATGTCACCGGTTGAACTGGCAATGCTAGGAGGCAACCCAGATTGTGGTTCTGAAACACTGGGTCTTACTTTATAAACCGGATTGCCTTGTGCGTCATAAGTTTCTTGTAAATATAATACAGGACAACGAATGCCTTGACTGCGCTGCCAATCTAAAAACTCTGTATAATCTTCTAAATTGTCGAATTCAACTGGGTTAACGCCAGGAACCTTTGCTACTTTAGAGTTATATAAGTAAAATTTGGAACCTTTTTGAATCAATAAATTAGGACACCTTATGCCACTATTGGCACCATTTGTATTATTTGTTAATCCCTCTACATATTCAGGGTCACTACATTTTGCGTAAAAATACATACCAATTAAAAATACTATTATACATAAAAAAACTATTGTTGTCATATATATTTAATAAGGATAAAATTTGCTTTAGTTTTTCTAAAAGTAAATTAATATTTTCTCTCTATTTATTATAATGAGTAAATCAAATTTTCTACACATTGATACTAAAAATTTTGAAGAAAAGGATGAAACTGGTAAAAAAAATATTCAGAATTTAAATGATTCCATTAAAGATGGTAAAACAGTATTTTTATTAATTTATATGGAAGGTTGCGGTCCGTGTAACGCAACACGTCCTGAATGGAAAAAATTAGAAAATGTTTTGAATGATGATATTTTAAATAACGATGTATTGATAGTTGACATGGACAAAGATTTGCTTGAAAAAGTAAATAATATTGGTACAAGTCCTAAAGGGTTTCCTACAATACGTTACATTTCAAACAAAGACTCTGAGGATTTTGAAGATTCTGAATTAAGTGACGAAGATAAAAATAGGAATGTTGATTCGTTTGTTAAATGGATAGAATTAAAATCAAAAAAAGGTGGCAAAGGGTTGAAAGGTGGCAAAAGGCGAACCACTCGCAAAATGATGAAAAGAGGTAAAAGGCGAATGAGCGCCGGTAAGTGGTCTAAAAAATATAAAAAAAGTATCAATTGTAACCGACCTAAAGGTTTCTCTCAAAAACAGTATTGTAAATATTCTCGAAAGAGACGTTAAACAATTAGAACAAATGTTGTTTAGTATTTTATTTAATAAATAAAATTAAATATAATAAAATAAATTTAAATAAAATTGAATAAAAATAAACGAAATAAACATAAATTACTATATATTAATTAACAATGGAACACATATTCCGAATTTTCGATTTTAATGTTTATAATGAGAAGTCGTCATCATCTGACGACTCAAGTAATAGTGAAAATGAAACAAATGTATACAAGGACACTACTAAATTTGTAATCCAAATGTTTGGTGTGAATGAAAAAGGCGAAACGTGCTCTATTATTGCTGAGGATTATCGTCCATTCTTTTACGTGCTTGTAAATGACAGTTGGACGATTCAAATGAAAGATGCTTTCCTCGCACACATCAAAAACAAAATTGGTAAATATTATGATAACTCGATTACAGAGTGTATTATAATCAAACGCAAGAAGTTATACGGATTTGACGGTGGTAAGGAGCATAAATTTATCAAGTTCGAATTTGCTAGTATGAGCGCGCTTAATAAAGTCAAAAATTTATGGTATACGGATTACAACAAAGGTCATACTTTATTAGAAGAGGGATACCAGTTTAATAACACCAATATCAAATTGTATGAAGCAAACATTCCGCCATTATTGCGTTTCTTTCATATAAGAGATATTAGCCCTTCTGGTTGGGTTGCTTTGCCAAAAAAGAAAACCATTTGCTTCACTGGCGAAGCTATGAAAACAAACTGTGATTTCGAATATATAATTAATTATAAAAATATTATGCCGTTAAATGATAAGGAAACTCGCGTACCTTATAAAATCATGAGTTTTGATATTGAAGCAAGCAGTAGTCATGGCGATTTCCCAGTCCCAATCAAGACCTACAAAAAGCTAGCGACAAATATTATAGAATATTTTGAAAATCTAAAGACCGATTTAAATGTCGAAGGCTACAAAACACTTTTACGAAAAATTATAATGACCGCATTTGGTTACGATAAATTAGACAATATTGACTTGGTTTATCCAAAGAAAGCACCAGAATCGAAGGCAAAGTTGGAACAAATGTGCGAAAAATGGTTATCATCTCAAGTGCGCAATTTAGCTAAATCAAATGAATACACAGATGCTAACACTTTGGAAAGTTTATTCGAAAAAATGGCCGCAGACGAAGATGAGAACGAATTTGACCACAATAAATTTGTTAAGGCATATACAGATAAAAAAGCAACAATCGTCGACATTTTATGTGATAAAAAGTTTGAACGCGAAGGCAAATTAAATGAACTAAATATTTCGTTAAATGCGAATTTCCCAAAGCTAGAAGGTGATAAGTGTACGTTTATTGGTTCAACATTTATGAATTATGGAGAACAAGAACCATTTAAAAATCATTGTATTGTTTTAAATACGTGTACTGATTTGCCTATGAATAATAGCATTGTCGAGTCCTATAAAACAGAAAAAGAAGTATTAATGGCTTGGCAAAAATTAGTTCAACGCGAAAATCCGGACATTATTATTGGTTACAATATATTTGGTTTTGATTATCAGTTCATGTTTCACCGCGCTGAAGAAACAGGATGTGTCGACGAGTTTTTAAAATTATCGCGCAACAAGGACGAAATATGTGGCACTAAAGATAATGAAACTGGTAGATACAAAATAGAAGAAAGTAGTATCCAAATCGCAAGCGGTCAACACGATTTATATTTTATTAAAATGAATGGCCGTCTCCAAGTCGATTTATACAACTTTTATAGACGTGAAGCAAATCTAACCAGTTATAAATTGGATTACGTTGCAGGCAATTTTATTGGTGATTTTGTTAAAAGTTTTGAGAGCATTGACTCAGAAACCGAAATTAAAACTGGAAATATGACTGGATTATTAGTCGGCAGTTTCGTACATTTTGAAGAAATTGGTCACTCAGTTGATTACTACGATGATGGTGCGAAATTTGTAGTAACATATGTTGATAAACCAAATGGAAAATTTAGAATTGAAGGTTGTGTAAATCCGGACACCAGCAAAAAAGTGCGATGGTGTTTAGCAAAAGATGATGTAACACCAAAGGATATTTTCAGAATGACAAATGGTTCGGCAGATGATAGAGCCGTAATCGCAAAATACTGTATTCAGGATTGTAACCTAGTTCATTACTTATTTAACAAATCGGATATTTTGACCGGTTTTATTGAGATGGCAAAAATTTGCAGTGTACCGATTAATTTCTTGGTAATGCGAGGTCAAGGTATTAAGTTAACTAGTTTTGTATCAAAGAAATGCCGTGAAAAACGTACATTGATGCCGGTAATTGAGAAAGGTGGTCTTGATGAAGGTTATGAAGGTGCGATTGTTTTAGAGCCTAAATGCGATTTGTATTTGGATAATCCGGTTGCGTGTAATGATTATGCCTCGTTGTATCCAAGTTCAATGATTAGCGAAAATTTGTCACACGATAGTAAGGTTTGGACCAAAGAATATAATTTAGACGGAGTTTTAATTGAAGAATGGGGTGAAAAAGATTCTGAGAACAATTACATATATGATAACTTGCCGGGTTACGAATATGTCAGTTGTACTTATGATACTTATCGGTATGTAAGAAAAACACCCACATCGGCGGCAGAAAAAGTAAAAGCAGGCCACAAGGTTTGTAGATTCGCACAGCCATATGCTACTGATTCTGGCGAAGGTGAAGCTATTATGCCGTCTATTTTGAAGGAATTATTGAAAGCACGAAAGGACACTAGAAAAATGATACCTCTACAGACGGACGAATTTATGAAAAATGTACTTGACCAGCGTCAGTTGGGTTATAAAGTGACTGCGAATTCTCTTTATGGTCAATGTGGTGCCAAAACAAGCACATTTTATGAAAAAGATATTGCTGCGTGTACGACGGCAACTGGACGTCTGCTTTTAACATATGGTAAAAAAATGATAGAAGAGTGTTACGGGAATAATATTTGTGATACAACAAATTATGGAAAAGTACACACACGCGCTGAATACATATATGGTGACACAGATTCAGTATTTTATACATTTAATTTGGAAGATTTAGATGGTAATCCTATTCGTGGTAAAAAAGCGCTTGAAATCACAATTGAATTAGCTCAACAAGTAGGTGATATATCAGCAAAATTTTTAAAAGAACCGCATGATTTTGAATATGAGAAAACATTTATGCCGTTTTGTTTGCTATCAAAGAAACGATATGTTGGAATGCTTTACGAAAAAGACCCCAATAAATGTAAACGAAAGGAGATGGGCATTGTATTAAAACGCCGTGATAATGCGCCAATAGTAAAAGATATTTATGGTGGAATTATTGATATTTTAATGAAAAAGCAAAATATCAAAGAGGCGACGGATTTCTTAAAATCGTGTTTACAAAATATAGTGGATGAAAAGTATCCAATGGATAAACTAATTATTACAAAATCACTTCGGTCAGGTTATAAAAATCCACAGTCAATTGCTCATAAAGTATTAGCCGATAGGATTACAGCGCGAGACCCAGGTAGCAAACCGAGTTCAGGAGATAGAATACCATTTGTGTATATTAATACGACTAATAAGAAGGCGTTACAAGGAGAAAAAATAGAGACACCAACCTATATTACAGAGCAAAATTTAAAAATAGACTATTCGTTTTACATTACGAATCAAATTATGAAACCAGTTCAACAATTATTTGCTTTAGTGCTTGAAAAAATATGGCTTATGCAAAATAAGATGCCAAAAATAAGCAAGTTTAAAAAAGACGTAGAGTTATTGCGTAAAAATACGGACCCAGAAAAATTCGATGACAAATTGGAGCAAATGCGAAATAAGGAAGTTAAAGTATTATTGTTTGACGAATATTTAAGAGAAACAAATAATGAAAAACTAGGAAATCAAAGCTTGACAAAGTTTTTCAAAAAGTAAAATAATAATATAACAATTTAAAAATGATTATATAAAGTTAAAATAATATTTTTTATTTGATAAATATATAGATGGCTAATAAAAAAACTATAAAGCGGAATAAAAAAACTAGAATCAAAAGAATTAGAATGACTAGAAATAAAAAAGGTGGTGTATTTGGTTTTTTTAAAAAAAAAGATAATACTTGTACACCAAATGATATGGTAAATTTAAACTCTTATTCAGCTATAAAACAAAAATATGATAACTGTTGTAAAAAAAAAACTTTGTTTGGTTCAAAAAAAATTGAAAATTCAGAATGTGTTACACTTGATGTTAAAAAGAATAATTATGAAAAAAATCAAAGGAAACTCGCAGATTATAATTTAGTTGAAAATAGAAATGATGAATTTTATAATAGTAAAGAACTTAAAGAGGTTGATGATATATACGAGTTGGAAAAAAAAGTAAAAGAAATTGAAACTGAAATTGATAATGATGCTGAGGAAAAAGAAGACTGGAAGGCAAATCCAAATGCCGGATTTTCTTGGGAACATCCTGATACAGAAGAGGTTTATTATGGTGATGAAGCGCGTGAAAAATCCGACGAATATGAAAAACAACAGCAAGATGAATATGACAAAGAGCAAAATGATTTATTGGCTGAATCTCGAAAAAGCTTGGAACAAGATGTGTCAGAAGATATAGCAGAAGAAATGCCAAGAGAAATAAAAACCAGAGGAGGTAAAAGAAGAACAAAAAAGCATTTTAAAAAACGTAGTATAAGAAAATCAAGAAAACATTAAATAATTTTTATTTTATTTACATAATTATATGGTAAATAAAATAAATCATCATATATTTTTTTTAAATGCGTTAAGAACTTCGTTAATTTTTATATCAGGTATCCTAACTTATGAATTGTTAAAAATAGTAGAAGACAGATTTAATGAAATGTATCCCAATAACGCATTTAGTCATTTTGCTAATAGAAAATTATGTCATTTTGTAGCAATTTTTATAATTGATTTATTAATTCTTTATTTAATTGTGTTATTATTTGGAATTCATCTTTAAGCGGAAGAAGTAGCAGTCGAGGTTCGTAGTGGTTTACGTTTTTTATTACTCTGTTTCGCAGACAACATGCTGTAAATGTTTTTCACCATCGAACTAATTTCACCGACAGACGTCTCAAGACTCCAAACACGCTCCGTCAGCTTCTCAACATCACTCTCGTCATCGGAAATGTCATCATCACTTTCAGCATCCTCTACAAATTGATACTCATCATCATCACCACCTTTTTCGAGTTCCTCTTCCTCATCAGCAGACTCCTCATTTGTAGAAACAGTCTGTTGATATTTTTCAGAATTAAAACCACGAGCATCAGTCCAAGTGTCAATTAGACCTTCGCCCTCTAGTTTATAGAGAATAGCGGTTTCGCTTCTCTGATGGTTCTCGGCAATTTGTTGAACAGTCAATTCCAACAACTCATACTCTCTTTGTAAAGAAAGCAACTCACTCACACTCCACTTATTTCCTTGTCTTTTGCTATTTACTGGCATATTATAATTATATTAGTTAATATATCTTTATATTGTTTATAAAAATATATTCGCATGTAATATGATGTAGTTTATAATTTAATAGGACATTTGCCGGTTGCGCACATAATAAGATATACAATAAAAAAAATACATATTACAATAATTACCGTTGTAAAAAGTGAGATGTTAATTTTTTTAAACAAATTAAAAATTCCAGTATCATTATCGTACAATGATTGTTTTTCTTTATGAAACATTACAGTAAACAATAACCAAACACCAATACAACCAGCTATAATAAATATGATGTCAACATTTTTCATTATTTTATAATATATTTATATAATATTTTACTAAAGTGAGCATTATATCCTACAATTGAACTTGATTTCCTCACGATTCTACACCATAACGAGTTATAAATTATTGCCAGATACATCCTGTGTGATATTTGTTCTCTCTTGGTTACTTCTAGAGGATGTATTTCTGTTAAAACTTCTTATATCATATCTACAAACAGGACATCTACAATTGCTTTGAAACCAAGTATTTAATTCATCACCATTAAAAATATGTCCACAATGTCTTATAATCGTAACAGTATCATTATCATTGAAATTCTCCATAGATATTGGACATGAACTATTAATGGGCGCTACTATATCGCGATACAATGCTCGTCGAGTTGCGATTTCAATTTGAGAAATTGTAGGATATACTAATACCGGCTCAATAAAGCTTTGAAATAAATTTGTAAATGCGATATTTGCCATTTCGTTATCGTTATGTGTCACATAATTTCCAGAAATGTCACTGGGGAAAATTCTGGAATCTCTAGCAGCATCTCTAGTGGAATCTCTAGCAGCATCTCTAGCTGCTCTACCTACAAGATTATCCCTATAATTGCCTATAGTTCTTCCCTCTATTCCTGTTCCAAATATACTTGTGTTTATAGGCAAATCAACGCGTTGCATCTCGTCAACAATGTATTGTCTATTATTTAAAAATATACTACCAGAATTGCTTTGGTTATTTCGATTATTTTGCGGTCGATTATTTTGTTGACGATTGATGGTATTATTGCGAATGTTATTACGATTAAAAGAACTAGGAACATGGAGTATATCAGTTATAATTCTAATAATTTCATTATTTTGGTCAGCTAAATTTTGTATTAGTCTATTATTATCATTATACATTGTATTTAAAATGTTTATTAATAACAAATGTTCATTTGATACATTCATACTTTATAAATATAAATATAATATATTAAATCTGTTTAAATATATTACAATAATTATAATTAGTAAATGAGTTTTATAGAAAAATATAAAAATAAAGGACTCAGTGGTTTATCAAATCTGGGCAATACTTGTTTTGTAAATTCGTGTATGCAAATATTATCACATACATATGAATTAAATGAATTATTAAATATGGAAAATTTCAAGAAAAAATTAAAAAACAAATGTGATTCAGCACTTTTGTTAGAATGGGATAATTTAAGACAGCTATTATGGAGCAATAATTGTATTGTATCGCCAGGTAAATTTATAAATACAATTCAAAAATTAGCTCAAATTAAAGGCATGGATATGTTTACAGGATATTCGCAAAATGATTTACCAGAGTTTCTATTATTTGTTATCGATTGTTTCCATAATGCTCTTTCGAGAGAAATTAAAATGACAATTTCAGGTCAAGTTGAGAATGAAACAGACACAATAGCAGTAAAATGTTTTGAAATGATAAAAATGATGTATTCAAAGGAATATTCGGAAATTTGGAACATATTTTACGCAGTCCATGTTTCAGAAATTAGCAAATTAGAAACCGGTGAAAGGATTAAAATAACTCCAGAGCCATATTTTATGATAGATTTACCTATTCCTCAAGACAATAAGAGTCCATCATTAATTGATTGTTTTGACCTTTATGTTGAAGGTGAAACGCTAGAAGGCGAAAATGCGTGGTTAAATGACGAAACAAACAAGAGAATAAATATTAAGAAACGAATACAATTCTGGTCTTTTCCAAATATATTAACCATTGATTTCAAGAGGTTTAATTCAAGAAATCAAAAGAACCAAATATTAATTTCGTTTCCTTTAGACGATTTGGATTTGTCAAAATATGTGATAGGTTACAAGAAAAATTCCTACATATATGAATTGTATGGCGTTTGTAACCATAGTGGAGGCGTTCTTGGTGGTCATTATACGGCATATGTTAAAAACGCAAATGGCAAATGGTATCACTATAATGATACATCTGTTGCGGAAATATCACTTGTAGAGTCAATCATTTCTCCCAAAGCATATTGCTTATTTTATAGGAAAAAAAACATATAATATTTTTATCATAATTTAATATTAATAAAAACAAAAAAAACAATTCAAATATATATATATATGGAAGTAAATACAACAACAACAACTGACCCAGTTAATTATTATAATAAATTCAATAATTTTATACTTAACCCAATTGTTTTTATAATTGTAATACTAATAATTGCGGCATATTTTATTTTTTCATATTCTTTAGGAAATAGTGGAAATGGTGGTTTTTCCGGAAGTGAAAGTGATGGGCAATTTATTACTATAATTATTGTTACGATTTTGGTTGTTTTAATTATCGTAAATGCGCTTCAATATTTTTTCAGCATTAGCGTCACTGCGTATTTAACCGATTTGTTTACAGATAAACCTAAAATAGATATTATAGTGGACCAAAGCACATATCAACCTACAACTGTGCCCGAGATTAAGTTTAAGAAACAAGTATTTAACATTCCTGGTAATTATTACGACTATACAAATGCTAAGGCATTGTGTCAAGCATATGGTGCTAAATTAGCCACATATAAACAAGTCGAAGACTCTTATAAAAATGGAGCCGAATGGTGTAACTATGGTTGGTCTGATGGGCAAATGGCATTATTCCCAACGCAGCAAAAGACCTTTGATAATTTACAAAAAATAAAAGGTCACGAAAATGATTGTGGAAGACCAGGTATAAACGGAGGCTACATGATAAATCCAGCACTGCGTTTTGGTGTAAATTGTTATGGAAATAAACCCAAGATAACAAGTCAAGAAGAAGAGTTGATGAAAACAACGTCACCTTATCCTGAAACCGCAGAAGATATAGCATTTCAAAAACGTGTTGATTATTGGAAAAACAAAGTAGACCAGATTTTGGTGTCGCCGTTTAATTATAATACTTGGGGGTCGTTTTAACGT
>JACCDO010630901.1_pt1 | contig 12022 bp, 8 predicted proteins | sample 7446101 | NCBI WGS metagenome assembly JACCDO01 (sample SAMN15323440, study PRJNA562643) | freshwater metagenome | isolation source: river surface water | place: USA:Blue River Watershed | collected 2017-08-16 | reverse complement strand
ATGAAATATCGGTTGAGTTCTTTGTATATTTAATATAATATAATAGGATATTATGAAAATATAATTGTAATAAATTAAAAAATTGAAACAGTTTTTTTTAAATAAAACAAATAATATAAATATACAACACTACATATATTACAATATAAAATGAGCGCTACAAAACAAGAAAATTATGATGAATGCAAATTAAATGTTTCAGGCTTTACTTTTGAACCATTAAAGAAATTTACCAAAAAACAAATGAATAATTATGTTGAAGACACATGGCATCATGCTACTCTTACTGCTAACGGATTAGTACCGTGTGATGATTGGCGTTATAACGATCATGATTATGAGTTTAAAGAGATGTTAAATATTATTCAAAAATATGGAGTGAAACCACCAAAAAACCATAGCCCATTTTGGAATAATTATGAATTACCGGATGAATGTAGAAAAAATGATGAAGAATTATTAAAATTTGCTATGAAAACTATGAATCCATAATATTTTAACCTTTATTATGTAATACAAAAAACAGAAATTAACAAATAATACTAATTTATATTTTAGTTTATAGTTTTTTTTCACGAAAAATAAGTTACTTTAACAAAATTGTTTTTTGTTTATAAATATAATAACAACAAATGACTGAAAGAAAAACAATAAAAATCAACCCAGAAATATTTAATATGGGTGGTAAAACAAAAAAAGTAAGAGAGAAAAAAGAGCTACCTAGTATGAAACCTTTAATAACACCCAACACATTAAAAAATAAGTTATTAAAAAGAATTAAAGAACATAAAAATAACGAAACCACTACTATTTCTGTGAAAACAGAACAGGAAAAATATAGCGACGAATTTTTTGATTCGATGAATTATTTAAGCACATTATCAAAACAGAAAAAAATAAATGAAGAAAAAGAAAATTACGAAAAGAAAATCCAAAGAAAGAGAGAAGAATTGCAAAGAAGAACAGTAAAAAATCATGGCCCATCATCTGGTTTAGGGAGTTCTTATAGCCCAAGTATTCCAATGGTACAACTTGAACTACCTGATGAATTAAAAGAACCCAAACCATTTCAATCTTTAAATCCACCTACACCTACCCATCAACCGTCTATGAATTTAAAATATAAAATTGATAATGATGTACCTTATGGTGTTTTGAAGGGAGGATATAATCCGACATATAAAACGTTGAATAAAACTGTACGCAATTATGATATTACTGGACCAACACAAGCATTAACTATTAATACAAATTCAAACACAAATTTGTCGAATATAAATAGAGAGAATAGGTTAAATGAATTAAAAGAAAAAATCAAAGAGAAACAATCATTAATAAATTATAGAAATGAGGCAAAAGCTATTATTGAAAACAATATTGAAATGAACAAAATTGCCACTCCAATTTTAAATAGTTTAGAAAGACAAAATAATAGTATACAACAACCTATGGTTTTAGATTTGAAAATTAATACTGATAATAATGATACATATTCAGGTTCTAATGTAAATATAAATAATATCCCCATAATACAAAATCAGTTAAATGGTGGAACTAATAGCAACAATAATAATTGGAATAATAGTAGCAACAATAGTAATACGTTCAATCCGTCTAAGTCTATTGGAACACAATCTGTGAAAATAGAAGAAGAACCGATTGAGAGATTTAAGAAAGAAATAGTTAAAAAAACAATTCGTCGAAAATATAAATTAGGTAAATCGAAATCAGCAAACAAGGTTAGTATTTTAATAAAGGATCGTAACACAAGAAGAAATATATTGAACGCCCAGAAGGAATTGAAAAAGAAGCCTCTAAACGATGTTAAAAATTATCTGCACAACCATGGTCTTATTAAAATAGGAAGTAATGCTCCTAATGATATTTTAAGAAAGATGTATGAATATTCTATGCTTTCAGGAGAAATTAATAATAATAGTGCAGATGTTTTACTGCATAATTATTTGAAAGAAAATGAATAACTCAGTGTATAATATATTATAATACATTATAATACATTATAATACATTATATTGTAATAATTTGTAATAATAGATTCTAATCAAATGCATCAGTTATATTTGGTCCATCTCGTTCTTCTTGTTGTGTGTCAGCCATAGAACCGATTGTACTTAGTATTTGATAAGCTATTGGTTGGTCTTCCCCAAAATCTTCTGCCATATATTCTAACCCATATCCAACTGTTTCATTCGCCTTTTTCAAAGCATCTCTTGCCCTTTGAGCGGCTCTTCTTAAACGCCTTCTCATACGAGACCACCAACTTTTTGCATTTGTTCCATTTTTAAAATCCTTATTTTCATAAAGTTTCATACACGGTTCTTTGTCTTCATAGATAGTTAAGTATGGTGTTAAAATATGTGGATATTCAAATTTGTGTTGAAAATATGTGTTACCTAATGTGTCTTTATATGTATTAAACCAATCAGCAGTATTTCCACCAACAGTTTCTTTTTCTAAAACCCATTTAACAGAATCATAATAGTAATATTCGATATCCATTAATCCATATAGAGAGAAATATTTGAATAACAAATTATCAGGAAGTGTTGCACTAGTACCAAATTTTGCCTTAAAAGTGTCACTGTTTGCAGCGTATGTTTGACAACTTCCAAAATCATAAGTTATAAAAGACATACTATCTTGTTCTCCATATTTACCCAAATAATATGTTCTATATTCACTTTTAACATTATTATAAAAAGAAATAGATTTAACAACAATAGGTGATTTGGAACTCTCAATAAATCTACGATACATCTTGGTTTTTAATAAAGGTGTATCGAGTTTAATTACATTTAATTCACTCAGTTCCAATTCATTTGAAACAAATTCCTTTGTATTATAATTAAACCCAATAATAAAACCCCCTATTACAATACCACCAGTATAAGATAAATTATTCAGCTGAGGATATGATTCTACTGAAATATTAACATTAAAATAGCTTGAATAAACACCTAACCACTTGTATGTATAGAAATATTTGGAAATATAATTCTTCAATACAAAATCATTTGTTGTTAATGTGTTAAAATATTTTTGCTTACTAATAATTGTATTAACAATTTTGTAAAGATTCAAAAAAGAAATACATTGTGTGTGATTTTGAAGACCTTGGCAATAACTATTTATCATTCCAACAAATTTTAATTCAGATACATCAGTTGAGTCAGGATTTCCCATAAAAATAGGTGATCCAGAAGAACCAACTTGGGAATCAAAATTGACAATCACCGAATCAGGCGGTGTTAGAGTGTATATATAATTGTTGAATCCGGTAAATTTACTGTCAATGATATTTCCTTTATAACAAGAATGATTTGCATACACACCCATATTGGTTGTTGTAAAAACATCTTTGCCTGCAACTATTCCGTTGAAATCGATTAATTTCGATAAATTTGAAAAAACATCTGCAAAAACATTCAAGTCTACTTTATTAGAAACGTTGAAAGGTATATTTTCATTATAACGAGCCACTAAAACATCGCTATAAATATCATAACCAATAACTTCAAACTCCGCTGTTAAGGTGATTGGTGTTAATGAATTGTAATTATCATTATATATATTTAAAATAGCACGAATCGTATTCAAATTATCGCTATCTTCCAATATATGATAACAAGTTACTACATAAATATTTTTGTCAGTAGGGTCGTTAAATGGACGATATAAAAATCCACTACACATATGTCCATTATTAAATATGTCCACTATAAAATTAGATGCACTTTTATAATTTGTAAGTGGTTTATATAAGAAATTCATTTTAACAGGTTCAAATTGTCCGGTTACATAATAATGTGATTTTGCTTGCCCTAATGGTACATTTACGGTTGCAGCATATTTGCTCCAATTTACATTTCCAATATTTTTATAAACAAATGAATAAGGACTTGTAATACCATAAAATTTAATATAATCATTTAATAGTGGATTATTTATAAAATATTTTTTGAATGTTTCTGGCATTACATAACCGTCGTTAAGTATTCCGTCTTGGTTTGCTATATTTATTGCTCTATAAATAAAATCGGTGAAAATAAGCAATTTTGAACCCCAAATTTTGAAATCGTTTGAATACAAAGCAAAATTAAAATTCCATTTTGTATATTTCATTTTATTCTGTGTGTCTTCTATGAAAAAATCCTGAACTAATCTAACTTGGACGTCACTATAATTTGCGATATCAAATTGTTTCTTTAACAGTTCGCTTTGTGTAAAATAACTACTATTGTAGACTTCACCACCATAATATTTATGTGTAGTATTTCCATAAGAATTTACATATGAAGTAATAAAATCATTTATAGGTGTAAAATATTGTTTTAATGAATCAATAACAGCATAAGGTTTGTCCCATGTAGACCCATTTAAATCCAAAAAATGCTTGAAAACAGTTAAATTATCACTAGATGTAGGTAAACCCTTGTCTGTTTTATATTTTGTGAAATTAAAATTGTATCTTGTATATAATAATTTTTTACTTGTAGGATCAAATGCGTTAAAAACTATATTATCAATATTAGATAAACTTAATTTTGATGGCATATATATATAATAGAATAAAATATAAATATAAAAAATTATATTTTATTTAAATAAATTTATTATTTGATTTTTGTATTTGTTATAATCGAAATTAACCACACGATGGGTACATTAGTACTGGTGGTTGAGGAGGTAAAATACTACCCCAATGACTACGATGAAAAGGATTAAATGAACCTGCAATAGATTCTCCTTTACCTGCAATAGATTCTCCTTTACCTGCAATAGATTCTCCTTTACCTGCAAAAGTAGTATGTGATTCAAAAAATAAAGGTAAATATGACAGAAGCATTTGTGGATAAACGAATTTATGTTGGTAAAACACGTTTCCTAATAGATCTGTGTATGTATTGTACCAACTAGAATCATTTCCACCAACAATTTCTTCTTCCAAAACCCATTTGGATCCGTCATAAAAATAATATTCAATCTTCAAAGGAATATATTCATGAACTAATGGTGTGAAATAATTTGAACCGGCATTTTCATTCATTTTAATAGAAACTGGTAATATGCCATATGTTATATTAGAATACGACATTTGTTCACCATATTTTCCAAAATAATATCTCTTGTATTCAGATAAAAGATTATTAAAATATTCAATAGATTTAATAACGATTGGTGTTTTGGAACTAAATAAAAATCTTTCATAAATCTTTGTTTTTAATAGAGGAGTATCTAATTTAATGACATTCAACTCACTTAAATCGAGTGCATTTGTAATAAATTTTTTCTTGTTATAGTCAAACCCAACAATAAAATCTTCCACTAATAAACCACCAGTATATGGTAAGTTATTTAATACAGGGTATTTTTTTGTAGAAATATGTCTGTTGAAATAACTTGCATAAATACCAAGCCATCTCTTGGATAAAGAAGTTTTCATCAAAAAATTTTGTCTAACAATATCCGTAATATTAACAATTAAATTATCCCACAAACCAATAATGTTCGATATAATACATCTTAAAAATAAACCATTAATTCCATGAACGTATGAATTTCCTTCAATAATTTTGTTTCCGTTTACCATACCAACACATTTTACGACCCCATCTGTGGCGGTTGGATCCCCAATAAATATAGGTGTTCCTGAATGACTCGCAGGACAACGAATATCTAATAATAAAGAATCTGGTGGTCCAACAATAAATGTGTCTTCAAATGAACCAGAATAATTGCTGTCCATAATATTACCCCTATAAAATGTATAGTTATTATCGTATTTAAGATGACTAACATAAAAAGCGTCATCACCCTTTTTCATTAAAGTCTTTTCAAATTCAACATTAATTCTAGGATATATTGATAAGTCAATATTATTTTCACGATTATATGGTAATATAGGTTCAAAATAAGAAACTAATATATCACAAAATGTGTCATAACCAATTACCTTAAATTCAGCTGTTACTGATATTGGTTCTGAATTTGTATCATTATCCTTAACAGAAACAGTACCTCTAATAATATTTAAATTAGACATACCCTTAACAACATGGTAACATGTAACCATATATATTACAGGATCGCCAATATAATTAAATAAAAATCCACTTGCTTGTGCACTACCAACAATACTAACCAATGAGTTTGTAATTAAATCACCATTTGTCAACGGTGGTAATATAAATGAATAATATATTATTTCGAATTGACCTGTTGTATAAAAATGGTTTTTCAAATATTCCACATCTGTACTGGTAAGACCACTTAAAACTTTGTTATTTTCATAATAACTAACCCAATCAATATTCTTAACACTTTTAGAAACAAAATCGTGACAAGTTGTTATACCAAATCTTGATATATAATCTTTTAAGGCGGACATATTCGAGACATCAAAATATTTTTCAAATCCAGGTACTAAACCATAACCATAAGTTCCAAAAACAACACCACTCAAAAATACACATCTAACAACAAAATCTGTGAAAACAAACATCTTCGAACCCCACACTTTAAAATCGTTTGAATAAGTATCAAAATCAAAGTTCCACTTAGTATATAAAATATCTTTATCATCAGGATTGATATACATATAATCCTGAGTAAGAATAGTATCTTGGTCTGTATAGTAAACTAATTTAAACTGGTCTTCTAATATTTTTCCATAATCAACAAATGTTATAGGATCAGATGTAGTCATATAATTTAAATGCATTATATAACCGTATTTATTACAATAATCGATTATTTCTTGTGTAATAGGTGTGAAATATTTTTTAAATTCCTCTTTTACTGTATATGGTTTGTTAAAATCAAACCCGTTTTCTCCTAAAAAATCATATATTATTGAATATTCATCTGTTGTGGTGAGGTTTCTATCTGTTTTGTATTTAATAAAATCAAAGTTATAAGGTGTGTATGCGAGTCTTTTGTTTTCATCAAAACAGTTAAAAAAGATAATATCTGATGGATAATTCACATAATCTTTGTTGAGTTTATCCATTTTTTTTGTCATAGGTTTATAACAAAACCCATTTAAACTACAAGCGAGTTGTTTTTCTTTTGATAAGAAACTCATTATGCAATATATATAATATTATATAATAATATTGTGTCAAAATAATTAATTATAAAATAATTTTATCTAAACATATTTTAATAAAACATAATATTAAAATGGAAACTACAAAACATAAGTTATCAAAAGATGAAAAACAAGTCCTTGATGATTTAAGCAAATATTTGGACACAAAAATGTATTATTTCGGCAGTATTCAGAGATTAGATTTTTTTCGCGGATATAGTGATATTGATGTTGATGTTTTCACAGAAAATGAATATAGCACAATTTCTCAAATGAAGGCTTTTTTAGAAATACCTAATGCCAAGGTGTTAAAGGTTGTATGGAAAATAGATAATAATGTTATAGTAGGTCATAAAATAATGTATAAAGACAAGCCAAAGAATATAGCAATTGAATTTTCCGTCTATAACGAAAAATATAGAAAATGGGTATTAGATGAACATAATAAGAAGGCTAGTAATTTGCCTTTGCATGCAGTTTGTATGTTATATGTCCTAAAATATATTTATTATAAATGGAATATAATTGATGACACATTATTTAAAAAACTTAAAAGCATCATTATGAGTACTTTTGTAGGATATGAACCAGACCTTTTTATAACATTAGACCCACATTTTAGCACTCCAATTAGCCATTAGTTAGCACTCCAATTAGCCATTAGTTAATGAAAATTTTTATATATTTTACGAAACATATATAAAAATAATTTGTCTAAATAAATATAACAAATAACTTAATAAATTTAAAATGGCATTAGTAAAAGAATATTTTGAACTTACCAAGAAGTATCAAGAAGAATACGGTGAAAACACTATATTGTTAATGCAAGTAGGTAGTTTTATGGAGTGTTATGGTTTAATCGATCGATCTACAAATATAATACATTCGAGCAAGATTCAGGATTTTTCCAGAATTTGTGAACTCAATATTGCAGAGAAGAATATTTGCATAGGTAAAGAAAATGTTTTGATGGCAGGATTCACAGTAGGTATTATAGAAAAATATATAAAAAAAATCCAAGATGCTGGTTACACGTGTGTAGTATACACCCAGGACGAAAATGCAAAAAATACAACTAGGTCACTTGCGGGGATTTTCTCTCCTGGGACCTATTTTCAGTATGATTCAACAAGTCTAACAAATAATATTACTTGTATTTGGGCGGAATTGACAGAAAATAAGCTGAGTATTCTTGGTAGTGCAAAGGGTAAATATATTAATGTTGGTATTGCAAATGTTGATATATATACAAGTAAATCGAGTATTTTTCAATTTAAAGAACCATACACAAATAATCCTACTAATTTTGATGAGTTAGAGAGATTTATATCTATATACAATCCAAGTGAAGTTATTATTATTTCAAATCTCTCTACAACTCAAATTGAAGACATGATTTGTTATACAAATATTCAAAGTAAACTTATTCATAAAATAAATATTGGAAACCCGAATACCACCAAAAAGGAAAACCAAATGTCCACAAGAGCATATAATTGTGAAAAACAAACCTACCAAAAGGAGATTTTACAAAGATTTTTTGTAATAAAAGATTATGACTCGTTTATTGATAATTTTTATAGCAACGTTTTTGCAACTCAATCTTATTGTTTTTTATTAGATTTCATATATCAACATAATCCATACTTAGTAAAAAAAATAAATATTCCTGTTTTCGAAAATTGTAGCGACAGACTTATTCTGGCAAATCATTCACTCAAACAACTCAATATCATAGACGACCATAATTATTCTGGTAAGTTTTCATCTGTCGAAAAAATGTTGAACAATTGTATTACACCTATGGGAAGAAGAAAGTTCTCATATAATTTTTTGAATCCAACTACAAATAGCAGTTATTTGCAGAAAGAGTATGATATGACAGAGTATATTCTCTCTAATTATGAAAAATATTCTTGCGATTTTAAAAATAAATTACAGGATTTAAAGGATATTGCAAAATGGCATAGACAAGCTTTTTTGAAGAAAATCTCTCCTTATTGTTTTTTCATTTTATATAATAACATAAACACCGTTACAGAACTATATAATTTAAGCGTAAATGACACAACACTTACCACATATTTAAAAGAAAAATTACATACAAATGATTTCAGTATTGTTAAAAATAGATGTAAAGAATTGGCTGAATTTATTTCAACAAATCTAAATCTTCAATTATGTAAAGATATCGAACAAATTCAAAATTTCGAAACCAATTTTGTCAATAAAGGTGTAGACGACGAATTAGATAATAAAGTGAAAGATTTGGTTGATTCTAGTGATAAATTAGAAGCAATAAGATGTTATTTTAATTCGATATTGGCGTCATTTGAAAAGAAGTCAAAAACGACTGAATATTTTAAGATACACGAAACAGAAAAAAATAGTTTCAGTTTAGTAGGAACAAAGCGTCGTTGTGTGCTTTTAAAAGAAGAATTAGAAAAAATGAAAAAGACGAAAATTAGTATTTCCTATTTTTCAACTTATACAGAAAAAGAAGAACAATTTGATCTTTTTTATGATGCAAAAACATTTGAACTACACGCACAAACCAATAGTAATAATTCTGTATCAACATATCAAATTAACGAATTATGTAGAAATGTAAACACATATAAGATTCAAATGAAGGAAATTTTGTCATCGGTGTATAACAAATTTATCGAAAAATTCGAGGATTATAAAGAACACGTGGAGACCATTACGGATTTTATCACATATATTGATATTATTTATGCAAAGGCTAAACTTGCGAAAAAATACAATTATTGTAAACCGGTTATTGATAACAATACGACAAAATCTTTTGTAAATGCAAGTGGGTTAAGACATTGTTTAATAGAACATTTGCAACAAAACGAACTATATGTAACAAATGATATTTGTCTTGGAAAGGATAAATCGTATGACGGTCTTTTATTATATGGTACAAACGCAGTTGGAAAAACGAGTTTTATTCGTGCTTTGGGTATTTCAATTATTATGGCACAATCAGGGTTATACGTTCCATGTAGCGAATTTATTTATTCACCATATAAATATATATTTACAAGAATATTAGGTAATGACAATATTTTCAAGGGGCTTTCAAGTTTTGCGGTAGAAATGTCAGAATTAAGAACAATTTTACGACTTGCAGACAGTCATAGTCTTATATTAGGTGATGAATTGTGCTCTGGTACCGAAAGTATTTCTGCAACTAGTATATTTGTAGCTGGAATAGTAAAATTAAATGAGTTGAAATCTACTTTTGTTTTTGCCACACATTTACACGAAATAGTGGATTATGATGAAATAACAAGTTTAAAAAATGTGGGTATAAAACATATGTCGGTTATTTATGATAAAGAAAAAGACATTTTAATATACGATAGAAAACTGAAAGACGGACCTGGTGATAATATGTATGGGTTGGAAGTTTGTAAATCACTTAGTTTACCGGATGATTTTCTTGAATTGGCACATGATATAAGAATGAAATATCATCCAGAATCTAGTAGTATTTTATCACAAAAAAGATCACATTTTAATAGTAAAAAGATAATGGGTATGTGTGAAAAATGTGGTAAAAATCCTGGGAAAGAAGTGCATCATTTGATGCATCAAAATAACGCAAATAGTGAAAACATAATTGACGCCAAAGACTTAGATATTGCAAGTTTTCATAAAAATAATTTGGCTAACTTGGTTACATTATGTGAAAAATGTCATGATGAATATCATAAAACAAATATTCAACATAAAAAGGTCAAGACTAGCGCGGGTTATAAAGTTATGAATGTTTAACGTCTTCTACGAGTATGTCTTCTAGATTTTTTATGTCTTCTACTTCTACCGCGTTTCAAAGTTGATGAAATAGTTCTTACAGCAGCATTAGTACCAGTTTTTAAAATACCATACATACTAGATAATCCTTTTTTAACAGTAGGTGCAGAACGGACAGCTAATGACGAAACTTTTGAGCCTAAATTTTCTAAACCTGCTTCAACTTTTGGAACAATAGCGGCAGCGGTTTTTCTAATTCCTTTCATTGTTTTTCTTACAATGTTATTTTTCTTGTGACTTCTTCGACGATGCATTATAAAATATAAATAGATTATAAAAAAAATTGATTTAAAAAATAAATTATAATATTAATTTATAATATTAAAAAGAATGATTATTCCTGTAAGATGTTTTACTTGTGGCAAAGTTATTGGAGATATGTATAGGGCATATAAAGAAGAAGTTCGTAAAAGACGTATAGCACAAGGTATTCAAACGAATAAGGTTGAATATTTGACAAAAGAATTTAACGACAAAACTATTGAAGGTGAAGTTTTAGATGATTTTAAATTGACTAAATATTGTTGTAGAAGACATATGCTTACCCATGTAGATATAATTTAGGACTTAGTATTTGATTATTTTATATAAAACGCAATATTATCTTTACATATAATATAATAATGAAACATAGAAGACATACTATTCGTAAAAAAAGACAAGGAGGAAAAACAAGAAGAATGGTTGGTTGTAATAAGAAATGTTATAAAAAGCACAAACACACTTATAAGAAGGGCGGTTTTTCTTTTGGAGGTGGTTTAATTGATATGGCATATACAGGTCAACCAATTCGTACAGTTCCTAATCCCCATTTAGCGTACACAGGAAAAGGCGGATATAAACCACTCATTAATAGATTTCCTAATTATCAACAAGGTGGTACTTGTGGACCTATTTGTGGAGGTCAACGCGGAGGTTCAACTGGTGGTTGTGATTGCGCCCAAAAAGGTGGTACTGGTGCGCCAACCGAAAGTGCTCTAATTTCAAAAGGTCTTATTCCTAACGGTTTAACAGGACAACCATGGACTGCAACTAATTGGCCTGGTAGTACTACAATTAGTGGTAACAACAATCATTATT
>JACCDO012400767.1_pt1 | contig 12025 bp, 9 predicted proteins | sample 7446101 | NCBI WGS metagenome assembly JACCDO01 (sample SAMN15323440, study PRJNA562643) | freshwater metagenome | isolation source: river surface water | place: USA:Blue River Watershed | collected 2017-08-16 | reverse complement strand
GTCTAGGATTCTGTCCAAGAAGAAAGTAGCGCGCTGAGTTCGCGATTCATTTTTGGTGTACAAAGAGTATTTCCATGTCTCTCTTGGACCGCCTTGACTCGCTTTACTGCGAGAAGCAAGGATCGAAATCAGCATTGAATTTCTTGAACGAACAAGGAAATGTTGAGCATAGTTTGACATATTCCCAAGTGCAGCAACAATCATTTGCGATTGCAATTCACTTGAGATCGCTCGGTATAGCACCAGGCGAAAGAGTTCTATTGGTGTATCCGCCATCATTGGATTTTATTATGGCATTTCTTGGTTGTCTTCGGGCTGGAATTATTGCTGTTCCTGTGTTTCCTCCTGATCCAACACGTTTGAATAAAGATTTAGAAATGTTTTCCACGATTGTTAAAAGTTGTAAAGCGACTACTGCGTTAACTTCATCAGTGTATAACTATGCGAGTAAATTGGCTTCTATTCAATCATTATTTACTATCTCATGGCCTCAATTAAAATGGATTGTTACGGATAGTATAATTCAACAGTACAAGCACAGCGATGAGAATAAAAACTTGTTTAAAGTACCAGAACATCACGATATTGCTTTCTTGCAGTATACCTCTGGCTCAACAAGTGAACCAAAAGGTGTCATGATATCACATGGTAATTTAAATAATAATTTAAGTTTGATAATAAAAGGATTAAACGCATCAACGGATACCATTGTCGTTTCATGGCTACCTCAATATCACGATATGGGCTTGATTGGATCGTATTTGGGGATATTATATTGCGGTGGCACTGGTTATTACATGTCACCATTAACTTATATTCGAAATCCGGCGTTATGGGTATTATGTATATCAAGATATAGAGGAACACACATGCAGGCGCCTAATTTCTCTTATACATTAACTGCTAGAAAATTTTTGACACAACTTCGTAACAATAGTATTAATCGTCAAGATATTGAAAGTCTAGATTTGTCTTGTGTTCGACACATGATTAATGCTGCTGAACCAGTAGAAGCAAGTGCAATTGACACATTTTATGCGGTATTTGAGGCATATAAACTACCTAAAAATGTGATATTTCCTACTTACGGTCTTGCGGAACATACCGTTTATGTCTGCAGTAATGGTAGCCAACGTCTAACGATTGATAAAACCGCACTAGAAACGAACAGAGTCGTTAAAATTGTGACAGATAAAAAGAATGATAATTTACCTAGTATTATATCGGTCGGTTGTGGTAAGCCAATAGATTCCGCGGATGTGGACTTACGCATCGTGAATACGGAGACGTTACAGCAATTGTCAGAAGATAAAGTTGGTGAAATATGGATAAAATCATACTCCAGAGCTAACGGTTATTGGGGATTAGCTGAAAAAACCCAGGAGGATTTCAATGCGGCTTTGTCCATTGATGCCGGAGAGACTGATATACCTGGTGGTGGCGAGAGCGGGTTCTTACGCACGGGTGATCTTGGATTTCTGCATAATAAGGAGCTCTTTATATGTGGACGAATCAAAGATTTAATAATAATCCGAGGACGAAATCACTATCCCCAAGATATTGAGCGCACATGCGAGTCTAATACATTGTTACAGTTACGTGGTGGATGCTCAGCAGCATTCAGTATCCCTATTTCAGGACAAGAAGTATTGTGTTATGTAGCTGAAGTGGTTGATAATTTTGTGTCCGAGGATGGTATTACAAAACAAATTATTGACGGTATTCGATTAGATATAAGTAAAACACATGGTGTAAGCGCTGACGTCATCGTACTAGTTCGTAGCAGAACTATTAAAAAGACATCCAGTGGTAAAATCGCACGGCAATGGGTACGTAAGGCATATCTAGAAGGAACCCTTACTATTTTAGCAACATGGAATAATCTGGATGGATTAGGTGATGAAGTGTACGAGTTGCAACCAAAAGACGGAATTCCTCGCACATCCACGTCAAATCACGCAGAAGATGTGATTGATCCACTTGGTAAGACCAAAGAGGAGATTATATTGGCATTACAAAATATTGTTGGGTCATGTTTAAAGCGCGATCCTGCTGTAATCCCTATTAATAAACCACTAGCTAGTCTTGGTATTGATAGTATGACAGGAATCACGATACAAACACTACTAGATCAAAAATTCACCGTAGCAATACCAGAGCAACTTATTTTCGAGACAGATGCAACAATTGAAACAATGGCGTACGCACTCATAACAGGTGGATCAATCAAGCAGCGACCCGTGTTGATTGACAGTTGGAAAGTGTTGCAATTCATAAACAATCAGATTGCAGTAACCAAAGGCAAGTTAATACCACAAGGGGCTTTGTCCCCCGTGTGGTTTAAAGAGAACGGAACGAGAGCCAATATAGATACACAGCAATTCCCGGATGGATTGGGTACATCATTAGCCCCATTGACACTGCAAGAAGAACTTTATTTCATATTCATTACAGCATTTGTATATGCTAATTTCATTGTAACGCCGCTGTCCATCGCCTATTGCTACTGGATGTATGACATGAAAACCGTAACGGCTGTATTATTGGTTCTATTAACCGCAGTGTTCCTGATTCCCACCTCGCGCTGGCCTCCTGCATTCCGACTCTCTCACGCGTTTGAATGTTGTCTCAAATATTTTAGTTATCGAATAATTATAGAAAACAATAAAGTAGATTTGACTATTCCAAGTATTTACGCGTTTGGACCTCATGGAATATTCGCTTTGGCACCATCCATACAAGCTATATTGAATGAGTACATCATGGGTTCATGCTTTCATGTGCTTGCTGCCCCCGTGGTTTTCTGGGTTCCTGGTTATAACATGTTACTCAAATCACTTGGATTTAAATCAGTGGATGAGAAAAGCTTTACAAAATTAATGGTGGATAAGAAAAGCATCGGTATAGTCCCTGGGGGAATAGCAGAGATGCATTATGCATCACGGGACGATGAAGAAGTCATGGTTGTCAACAATCGTAAAGGTTTTATTAAGATTGCACTTCAGACTGGTGCGCAAATATTTCCATGTTATTGTTTTGGTAATTCCAAAGTATTTTCTTCTTATTCCAATAAGTTTCTCGAGTCATTATCACGTAAATTGCGTACGTCATTATTATTATTTTGGGGTCGTTGGGGATTACCATTTCCCAAAAGAGTGCCGTTACTGACGGTTATTGGGCGCCCATTGCAGTGTCCAAAGGTGACAAATCCCACCCCGGAACTAGTGAATGAGTACCATATGTTATATTTGAAGGAAACGAAAAGAATTTATCAAAAATATAGAAATACTTATTCATGGCACGAGAAGCCATTACATTTCTCAGAGTAATTATTAACATCCTATACATTTACCTCTACTTCTCTTGTAGTCTGTTTAAAATTTGTTTTAATGACGACTCTTGAATGGCGTAATGATCGGTTGATCTCATATACTTCATAGTTTGTTCATTTAAACCACCAGGTGTTATAGCTTCTTCACACATATGCTCTAAACTATCAGTAGTTAATTGTGTAGCTTGAGATAATGAGGAATAAAAAGAAGAAACGTACAATCTGGCAGCATCTGGTGCTACTCCCTCCTTGATACACCAATCTTGGGTTACACGCATTAACTCGTAGAAACTACTGATATGGCCCGTCATCGATACCATAGGTTTCATCTCCGCTTCATTTGCACATCCGACTGGTGTGCCGATAAGGCTTAAAACACCTTCTGCTTTTTCATTTTTTGGATGCAATAATATCGGTCCCGCTCTTCGTTGCACAGAAGGTAATGGGACAGTTCGAACTACATTACTAGGACTTAATCTAGTTAATTTTATTATTTCATCAATATCTACTGCAGCCATCATGGATATAACCAAATGCTTGTCGTTATCAAATGGTAAACTAGGCAATATTTCTCTTGCAACAGAAGGAAGTAAACCTATTCAGTAATGTGAACGGGTGAGAAGGTCGAATCAAATAATAATAATTAGATAAATTCTAACCAATAAAGATAATATCAGCACGTTGTACTAATTCCTGTAGATCTTGCACCATCTCAACATCTTCAGGATGCTCAGCAAGTAGGGCATCAACTTTCTCCTTACTCCTTTGTGATAATAATATTCTTTTTGGTTTTGATTCAATTGAACGAGAACAAGTTGAGGAAAGATATCCCCGACACACACAACTACCAATCTTGCCCACGCCGATAACGCCCAGCACGTGCTGCGATAGATCCATTGTCGACTGCGAGAAACCAAACGCACAAAGCAGTAATAGGAACAGAAACGTCAGTCTTCACTAAAATGTTTTAGTTTTAGTTTTAGTTACCAATTTTCGCCGAATTTCAAGTTTTGGAAAAAATCAACCACACCCAATAAAATAATCTACTATAAAATAATCTACTATAAAATAAAAAGAAATGAAATTGACAGCCATTTAGCCTATATAGACAGGAATTAACCTACCACGTATAAATTTCGTTCTTATTACAGTATAAAAATAAATTAGAACAATTTCTTTTTTTAATAAAACATAATTTTCTATTGATTTTGTTTGGCTAAACTTGATTTAGTTCGATATTGTTTCCATGTTTAACGACCATCACATATTCTAATTAATTGCTCTCGTTTTGTGGTACCGGTTACAATAAAGGGCCTTTTATTTACCTTAAGGCTTAAGGTTGGTCCTTAAAGGCCGGGTTATTTTTTCGCTTTCTCCTGGAAATAATCCGAAATACCGTGAGAAACGATATCGAATCAGTACTTCGTTGAGAAGTGAGTGGTAAGTAGCGAGGCTTATGGCGCAGTACAGCGATAAATGCCCCGGGATCTACTACTCCGATGCCGAGTCCCGAGGCTTAACGCTTCCAATTTATCGATACAATGCTAATGTTGAAATATACATGAATTGTGCATATGTTCGTTGTTATGTTTCGTTCTTGAATACTACGGGGCGAGCTATTGATGGGGTTTTTGTGTTACCAACATTGACAGAAAAAACGGTTGTGTCATCAGCAGAAATCTATTGGAATGGAAAATGTTATGGTACTCAATCAAATATCCCTTTTTACACACATATCTACTGTTTACATGCATCTTGCACATCATTTACTCACTTACTTACATAGTTGCGACTGTAGTTGATCCAAATGATAAAAAAAATGGATTGAAGTTGTCATCAAATGAATCAAATGATGGTTATAGTAGCGCTTACAATCCATCATTTTTTACAATGCCTTTCAAGGTATTATGGTATTCATAACTTTCACTTACTTCTTCACTCATGTATTCTGTTGTCTTAGGGCTGTCCTGCGAATAGTGAAATTGTTGTAGAAGTTAATTACTTAGAGGATATGCAATATAATTCAGCTGATGGTACTTACACGGTTGCAGTACCAACTACTATTCCACGTGAATCAATATTCCAAAATATGACATACAGTGAAATTGTTAACATTAATTGTGTCATTACTAGCGCAAGTCCTGACTTTGCATGGAATTGCAAGACACATCGTATGGTACTCAATTCACTCAAATACAATAATTTCCTCTCAGTATTTACACTTTTACTCATATTTAGGTACAGAAGTCGTTTGATAATCACTTACACGACGATAATGGTGATGGCACTTGTATTGCATTGCAATTAGACAAAAGCCAGAATAATTCAAGTAACTGCAACTTTGTAATCGGTTATTGCGCATGGGCTAAAGATATTCAAGGAAGTGCCATTATTGAGGCACCTAGTGCAGATAATCCAGAGGTATTCGTTATTGCTCATTAAGTAATTACTCGCTTACTCACTCCCTCGCTCATTTGTAGGGTTCATTTGTATTGTTTCTGGCGCCACCTCCTAGGTCCGCGTTAACTGGTAAAGTTATTGGACGAAATATGATATTTTTATTAGATCACTCAGGTTCTATGAGTGGCTCGCCGATAGAGGATGCCAAAGCTAGTCTGATTTCGGCTCTGTCAAAGCTGTCCCCTAACGACTACTTCAATATATGCGCATTTGATGATCGAAAGATATGGTTTAACACAGAGAATCATGTGGTTCATGAAGAATATAATCCACAATTATACAAAGCCACACCCCAGAATATCGAGGCGGCAAAGATGTGGGTGACCCATATCACTGCTATGGGCGGCACTGATATCTTGTCGTCATTCCAGCAGAGTTGCAATGTACTATTAGCTCATCAAAACGCTGTAACGGTATCTGATGAACGTATTAATTCCAATTTACCAACTGGGTTTGTATTAGCTAAACCTGACGTCACCGTAGTGCCCACCTCCAGCACTTTATCCAATAAATTGAATATGGTAATTCTCATTACTGACGGGGCAGTTAGTAACGAAGTACAAATATGTGAATATGCCAAACAATTAAATGCCGATTTACGAGGGAAACATATTCCCGCTATTCAAGCCCACACGTTTGGTATTGGTCCGTACTGCAACAAGTACTTCCTGCGGATGCTGTCAAACTACACCTGCGCCCATTATGATAGTTGTTGTCAAGCAATTCATTTACAAAATCAAATGGGAATTTTTATGGACAAGACATACTCACCCATTTTATCAAATATTAAAATTGAGTTAACGGGAGTCAGTTCTTACAAGATTTATCCTGAAACAATCCCTGATTTAGCACTGGGTGCGCCTGTTGTAGCAGCCGGTGTCTACACGTGTTCAAATCATTTTAGTCATCAAGATTTTATTCAATTATCCGGAATTGATGCAAATGGAATCAATCGAACGATGAATATCAAGGCGACGATCACTAGGACGATTCCTGTCAGACAGCTAGTGGCGCGCCATCAAATTGATATACTCATTGGTAACTGGTGGTTCTTGAAAGGTGACAAGAAAGCTACGAATAAAGCCGGTGAAGATTATAAGAAGGAAGCAATCAATGTGTCCGTGCACAATGCAATACCTTGTTATTTTACCAACACTGCGGCGTATGAAGTGGAGCCTAAAGCACCAATCACCAACAATATCATATACGACGATAATGATGGCGGTACTGTATATAAATTCACACCTGCTGGAACATCAACTAGTACTGGTCCTCCGGTTGAAATAGCAAGAAAACGACGAAGACAAAAGGCAATGGCGATCGGTACCACCGCTGTATTATTAGGTACAACTGCGGCATTGATCGCATTTGGCAGTATAGCTGCAACCAGTTCAAATACTGGCATCGCAGACGTAATGGATGTGTTTAGCAACATGGGTGGTCTGGGACATGATGCATTCAGCGGAATGAATGACGCATTTAGTAATATCGATGCTCAATCGTGTTGTTGCTGCGATATAAGTAATCTTGGTGGCGATATTGGCAATTGGTTCGAAAGTTGTGGCAACTCCATCGGTCATGTATTCTCAGGTGATAGTTTTGCACAATGTGGTAACTCCATTGGTCGTACCTTCTCTAATTGTGATAGCTGCGGTGAAGTAAGTAACGAATGTGTACAATGTGGCGCTACTATTGGCGATGTATTCAATAATTGTGGTAATGTTGCAAATGTTTGTGGGGAATGTGTAAATGGTATTGGTGATGTTGCTGGTGGAGCATGTGAATGTGTTGTCGCTTTATTAGGTGCCATTGGCGATTGATAGTCACCATTCAATAAGGACCGGCCGGGGCCGATGCTATCACATTTTGCGTTTTATTTAAACAATTTTTATTCTATTTTTTGCTATTTTTAACAATATAATTTGGATTCCCAAATTATAACCGGTACCGTACCGGTGCCCATCGCCAAATAAAAAAAAATCGATGGAGAGTGAGTGAGTGTGAGTAAGTGAGTAATTGAGCAAGGTAAAGGTGTGATTGAGTAAGTAAAAGGCAATGAAATTGTGCTACCGACTTCGTCGTGTATGTGGATCCGTCTATACCAATGGAAACCTTCTGTTTACTCCCGATGGAAATAACATATTGTCGCCCATAGGCAATCGTGTGACAATATTCGATTTGGTGCAACATAGCTGCACCACATTACCGTTTGAATGCAGAAAGAATATTAAGCGATTAGCATTATCACATGACGGAAGATTTTTGATAGTTGTTGATGTTGATGGACATGCATTATTCATCAACTTCCCAAGAAAGGTATATTCTCTTCTATGTAATTACTCACTACTTATTCACTCATTTACTCATTCGCTCATATAGGTTATTTTACAACGAATGAATTTCAAGAAAAAAGTTTACGACATAAAATTTTCACCTGATGATACTCATTTCGCTGTTACGTACGGCAACGGATGTCAAATCTGGAAGACTCCCGGTATCCAACGCGAATTCGCGCCATTGGTGCTCACTCGAACTTTGAGTGGATTACACGACGCATCCTCGTGCCTGGACTGGAGCAGCGACTCGAATAGTTTGATTATTGGCTCAAAGGATTTGACTGCGAAGATATTTTATCGCATTAAATCAAAGCATATGGCTAGCACGGTATTGACAGGACACAGAGATAAAGTGGTGAGTGTATTTTTTGGTAGTGATGATGATACTGCGTATACTGTAGCTAGTGATGGTGCAGTGTTTACATGGCAGTTCGAATATGGTGATAGAGTTCCAATAGAAAAGAAAAAGAAATTTAAAAAAGAGAACGACGATATGGATGACGATGATGACGAGGATGATGTCGATGATGATGACGATGAAGAAGAAGATGAAGAAGACAATGACCAGGATATTAAAACCAAACGTGGTGGCAAATGGGTGTTAGCAAGTCGAGAGTTTCTTTGGGATCCTCACTCCCGAGTTATTAGTGCAGCATTCAACAAAGTCAATGGTTTGCTAGTTGTTGGGTTTAATACTGGTGTGTTTGGACTGTACTCCATGCCAGGGTGCACCAATATACACAAGCTCTCTGTGTCCCATCACAGTTTGAACACGATCAGTATAAATTCTACTGGTGAGTGGATAGCTGTTGGATCATCTAGATTAGGCCAATTACTAGTATGGGAATGGCAATCTGAATCATATGTATTGAAGCAACAAGGTGATTACTGACTATATATTAGCTACACACTCTTTCATTTACTTACTCACGTTCATTTGTAAAGGACACTTATACGGTTTGAATTGTCTTGATATTTCCAGCGACGGTCAGTACATAGCAACGGGCGGTGACGACTCCAAAGTCAAATTATGGAATTCCTCTTCTGGCTTCTGTTTTGTCACTTTTACAGAGCATTTAGCCCCTATAACCGGCGTCAAATTCGCTGGTAAAGGTGCTGGTAAAGCCATAATTAGTAGTAGTTTAGACGGTACAGTTCGTGCACACGATTTATTGCGCTATAAGAACTTTAGAACACTAACAGCACCAACACCTGTCCAGTTCACATCTCTATCCGTAGATAGTGCCGGTGAAATCGTGTGTGCTGGCTCCTTGGAACCATTCAATGTTTATGTGTGGTCATTACAAACCGGTCGGTTACTCGATGTACTTGCTGGACATGAAGGACCTATTGCATGCATGGAATTTTCTCTGGGAGCATCCACATTAGCGACTGGATCATGGGATGGTACCCTGAAATTATGGGATATTTATCAGAATAAATGCATCGAAACCTTTGAACATGGATGTGACGTCTTAGCCCTGGCGTTTCGACCAGATGGGAAAGAGGTGTGTACATGTGCCACTAACGGTAATATTTATTTCTGGGATGTTGATAGTGGTGAGCAATTAGGATTTATTGAAGGTAAACGTGATATAAGTGGTGGTAGATTTACAACGGATGCTAGGACGGCAGATAATTCAACCCGTTCCAAACATTTTACATGTGTAACATATTCTGCCGATGGTACATGCATCCTTGCTGCTGGTCATAGTAAATACGCTTGTATATACGCTATTGCAAGCAAGACACTAGTCAAAAAGTTTCAATTATCTCATAACCGTTCATTGGAAGGTATCTTAGACGAACTCCGTAGTGACAGATTAGTGGATGGAATGGCGTTGGATAATATCGCCATTGACGACAGTGATGATGAGCATCTAGGCAAGTCAACGTTACCTGGCACCAATACCGATAAACAAACAGATGGTTCACGACTAACGAGGCCTGATATTATCACGTCCGCATTGAAATTCTCTCCAACTGGACGAGAATGGATTGCGGCGACAACACTAGGATTACAAATCTTTAGTCTCGACGACGCAATGCTATTCGCTCCAACGGACTTGGATATGACGATCACACCACAGACGATAGCGAAGGCTGTACAAAAGCAAGAGTATTCACTAGCCGTTAACATGGCTTTACACCTAGGAGAGCAAGTCATTCTGAAGAAAACCATGGATGCTGTACCCATTGATGCCGTTGAGCTAGTGGTACAGAGTATTGACATTCACATGCTGCGAGATTTACTGAAGTTATTGGCATCTGAATTAGTCTTGTCAAAGCACATCGAGTACTACCTGCGTTGGTGCTGGTGCATTATAAACGCGCATGGTAAGGTTCTATCGGCAGATTCCATGCCGTATAGGGAAAGCCTACGTGGGCTAGTGCGTACTATCAGTACCCATGAGAAGGAGATAATGCATGCATGCGACGATAACAACTACAACTTGATATTCCTAACATCCCAACTGCAAACAATTGCTGCTACGTATGTGGATGCCAAAAATGGCGATAGTATGGTTGATGTCGAGGTATCCGTTGAGGAAAGTGATGAATCGGCTGCAGAAGAAACCGTTGCAATAACTACTACAGAGAAAAAGAAACCAAATGCCATTAAAGCGAATAAAAATGTCAAGAAAGCAAAAACGATTATAAAATCTGTAAAAAAATAGTAACATGAAAACGCAAATTATACCTATATAGCATATTGAATGTAATCTAATTTACTTCGGATACACACTCATCTACATTCCATATGATTTGAGGATATAAGGCAATGTTACCATGAAAAGGGTTTGTCCCACACATAAACCGCAGCGAGGAATGATGCCTTGATGAGTGAGTTAGTCGGTGCGAATGAAAATAATGATGATTCAAGTACCTTGGAAAAGTCCTAATACACCATTCTCTTTCACTATCATTGATGCTGTCTCTAAAATATTTTTAGGTGCCATTCCTTTAGCAGCTGCTGCTTGCGCTTCGATTCTTAGCACTTCAAATGGTTGATTCCAAGTAGACAATGCACCTCCCACGATACCTGATAGCGCTTCCTCGGTAACGCTTAACTTAGCATTCTTTGGATCTTTATGATTATTTTTAAATTGATTTCTTACGAAATCAGTAATACCTTGTCTACTGGCCCAATTACTACCTACAGTTATGAGTAAGTAAGTGTTGCATAAGCGAGTATATAATACGTGAAGGTATAACCTTGTCGAAGCATAAGTGCAGTGCCCCCTTGATAAAATCCACTTATTCCTCTTTTACTAAAGGTATCACTTATTCTTTGACCTAATGACATGTTCTTATCGCCTAGTTGAGCGAATGTTTTGTTAATAAATGTGTTAATAACAAATAATAATAAATGATACGGTACCTGCAACTGCCGCAGTTACTAAGTATGTGCAAGGTCCTAACACTACGACTTGTGCAACACCACCGCCAAATCCACCAACTAAACCAGCTACTACATCTGATAAACCAACAGTTTTGGAGAATCTAATGATACCATCTTTAGCGAATAAAAGGATACCACCTGAATATATGAATGAGTGAATGAAATCGTTAGTTGTATACCACGAAAAGTTTACCTTTTAGAAATGATTCAACTAGTTTTGGCTGCCATCCAACCCAGAATCTCTTAACGCCCCCCTCTCTATATATGTTCCTAAAAGATTGCATCGTTGATTCATTTCGATACGAGCCCATCCGTGTTTTCCATACTTCGAAAGGCATTCCCACCGTTATGGCCTCCAGGCACTGCAGCACGCCGCCCTTGACGAGGTCCATTGGGTCCGTGCTCTTCGCGGGTGCCATGTTGTCCTGCGGAACGCGATTGATAATAGAACTACCCCTTGGTATCCGTAGGTTTTTACCGAATATCTTTGCGATG
>JACCDO011273986.1_pt1 | contig 12029 bp, 9 predicted proteins | sample 7446101 | NCBI WGS metagenome assembly JACCDO01 (sample SAMN15323440, study PRJNA562643) | freshwater metagenome | isolation source: river surface water | place: USA:Blue River Watershed | collected 2017-08-16 | reverse complement strand
TCGATCTTAGACATGCAAAATAGGCATTCACAATACATATAATAATGCCTTCGTTGTTCATCTCGCAGCACAAATGTAATTTCGGATGAAATTGACTATTCAACTTATCATACTCACTTTCTCAAAATTCTCGTTTTCTCTATAGGAAACCGGTATGACCATTGGAGCCGGATTAATAACATTACCGGGTCAGCGCTATCCAACTCCATCACCGGGCAATGGTGATCGAGTATTTTATGAAACTCTTCTTGAAAGCAACCCAGAAAGTGTGATGGCACAGGATTGGTGTCTATTCTATGGTGTTTTAGATGAAGAGCGTGCAACCAAGCTCTTGGCCGTCGTATTAAAGCGCAAAGGTGTGTCTTCCATGTCCGCACTATCCCCAGTTAAAGTACAGAGCACCAGCGCTAGCAGTAGTAGCAGTAGCAAAGTTAAAAGCAAAAGCAGTACGAAGGAAAAAGCTGTTAAAGCTGAAAAGTCGACAGCGAGCACTTCAGGTGCGAAGAAAGCAAAACCTCAGAGCAAGGCGAAGCCCCAAGTCAAGGAGACAAAGGATAAAGGTAAGAAGAGCAAAAGCAAGGGCAAGAAGAAAGGCGATGAAGATGAAGGGGGGGATGATGACGAAGACGACGAGAAAGAAGACGGGGTTGACGAGGAAGAAGCAGCTTAAGTAGGGCTGTCTTCCAGTAGCGTATGCAATGGTTATTGTGAATATATTAAAACTGCTTAGGAATACAATAGGTAATCAAAATGCACATGATCAACACTAACAGCAAACTAAATATTGTAAAAGTTCATTCTCTAACTCACGCAGTGGCGCTCCAGCATTTCGATGAGCGCGTTTAGGCTGTACATTGGAGTTCCAGCGTGGTCTAAGTCAGTTTTTTGCTGAACTTTCTCTTTTAAGGCTAGCCCATGTTGCCGTTTACGCAAAGTCGTCAACTGCAATTTTAGGTATGAACGCCAAAGCCCGACCTGCTCTTGGTCTTCGCGTGTTCCGGTGTCGCGTGCTTCTGCCTCCGCCAACTGATACAAAGGATTGCATTGTAGACTCAGAGTACCTTCTGAGCGCAGATTGCCTTTTGCTTTGCTTTCATCGGCATGTTCAACTCTATCAAGTGTGCATGTCAGGTACAGGTAGCCATTCACATGGTCCAACGCTTGCTCGCTAAATCGCCAACATGAATTCGGAAAGCTCTTGCCATTCGAATAAGTCTCGTTTTCATTTTGAAGTGCGATATGCAAGAGCGCTTGAAGAGATAAAAAACTTGGAGGCCATGGAGCTAGAACTAAGCGTCTGACTCCTAGCGCTGCTAAAAGTTCGTTATTGAGTCGCAAATTGCTCCAATAATCAGTCTTCAGGACTTTATTGTTAAGAGATTCTTCTTGTTGGCTTTTTGGGACGCACAGAATTTCGAACAATGAGCTAACTCCCATGCCAGACAACACCACTGTGTCACATGTTCTCACGTTAGCCTGCTCCAATGGTTTAAGTCCATCTCCAAGCAGCATAGTAATCTTTTGGCGACATTCTATTGGTAATCTTTCAAAAAAATTGAGTGCAGCAGCATGTGGAGATATATCAGTCGCGAATACGTGACGTACATCACTCCTTGTACTAAGACTAGATGCCAAATGTCCATGATCAGTCCCTATATCTGCTACAATCATTCCAGGACGAGTGCATTTCGAAGTATTACAGTCTATATATGCTGGTTTTACTGAATTCTCTGGAAAAATTCGTGTACATTGCTGAAATATCCGTAGCAAACGCGGGCTTAACTTAGTTTGCACATGCTTGTTAAGTTGCATCAATTAGTATTTTTGCTAAAGAGCGAGGTCAAAGCTCTGTTTGCTTCTCTTCAGCAATCTGTTGATACAATTTTTTAAACTATCAAGACCCCTTCGTCAAGGAGGAGGATGAACGAAAGCACCTTGGAATTTTTGAGGGTAAGAGACTTTCGTGTGAATAATAGATGCATCCTTTCGAAGCATTGAAACTATATATCTAGTTACATCGCATAACGTCATAATATTAATATTTATATCGCGGTTTTGGGTCGCAAGTAATATTTTTTAGCTCATCAATATCTGCAAGACAGCTAGCTACTCACTGAAATGTCTCAAGACAAAAGCGCAGCATCGAACTTTGTTCCTGCTACAATGCCAAAGAAGAATTCTGTTGCTATGAATTTTGCAACATCTGGGCTAGGAGGAATTGCTGCTTGGATAGTGGTACATCCATTTAATACCGTGGCCGTACAAATGAACCTCAAGAGTATGAGCGCATCAACGTCTGGTGCTCCAGCAAAACCCATGTCGTTCCCCACTTTCTTTTCGCAAATGGTTAAAGAGCAGGGTGCTGTAACGCTATACAAAGGACTTGGAGCAGGTATCATTAGGCAAATATTCTATGCTACCAGTAGAGTTGGTCTCTTCGAAATGATGCGTGATGAGTATAAGTCTAGGTTTGGTACAGTAGATTTGGCCGGACGCATGCTGTGCGGGGTAATGTCTGGTGGTATTGCTGCACTTATATCCTGTCCCGCAGAAGTCACATTAGTGCGATTGAGTAACGATGCCGCTTTGCCGGTGAATCAGGTAAGTCTTGGACGTAGTAATGTGTCATAAAACCTTCTCATAAAGCTGACTGCGTCGTTAAACTTTGTGTGGATTTCTCATTTTATATTTACCTTTAACGTCAATTTAAACTAACATTTCTTTCTCTTTGATGCTCATTCGACACGCCGCCAAAATTTATTTGCACTGATATGAACAGCGACGCAACTACAAAGGCGTTGTCAACGCTTTTTCTCGTATCTTGTCGGAGGAGGGTATACCTGCATTTTTTAGAGGATGCGGTCCATTTGTAAACCGAGCAATGGTTGTTGGTGCCGTTCAGGTCGGAACGTACGATCAATTGTGCGACACTTACAGAGAGAAAGGTATCGTGGATCCCGTGCTTAATGTCTTCGCTGCTGCCATGACATCTGGTTTGATTTATTCCGCAGTTACTATGCCTTTAGAAACTTGTAAAAATAGAATGGCGTTTCAGCGACCTGGTGCAGACGGAAAATTGCCTTTCACGTCCACAACTCAAGCCATTCGCAAAATCGTATCCACAGAAGGATTGTTGAAGCTGTGGACTGGGTTTCCCCCGTACTACCTCCGCTGCGGCGGTCATACTGTGGTCATGTTCATGGCTATTCAGTGGATGCGTACGCTGCCCATGTTTTCGTAACCCACACATGAACGCGCGAACAAGCGACTGGTTAATACATGCAAGTCGTTTCGAGTTAAATATGAATGCATGTTGATAAAAAAAAAGCATATATTTTAAACCCTAATTCATATAATACACAATTCCAAACCTTCTATAGTTGGTTCACCACAAGCACGGCGACATCAGCACTGGCGCCAGCATTGCCATTTTTCTTGAGACAATATTTGCTCGCACCCTAGTGCGCGAGAATCTACACATCGCCACAAAAGACTCTCGTTCACCATGTCGCCCCCGAATTCTGACAGAACAGATGCTCTGCGTTCTGACTATAACACATTACTTTACGAGCTACATGAGTTGCATGATGCTGCCGATGGGCCGGAAAATGTCCCGGCGCTACAGGCGCTGCATGAGGCTGCACCAGACAGGCTGTAGGTGCCAGACATGCATGGCAAGCACGTAGCTTGACCAGCACTCGCAAAAGTACCCGCCGTGCATTGTGTGCATTCACTTGCACTGCTAGCAGAAAACGAGCCTGCGGCACACGGCGAGCAGTAACTCTGGCCAGCAAGGCTATATAAACCTGCTGCACATGGAAAGCAAGTAGGTTGCCCTTTAAGAGAGTACGTTCCGGCAGGGCAATTCACGCATTCGGCGAAGTAAGGGCCCGCATATTTACCTGCATCACAAGAAATACATGACGTCGAATCAACTGTCGAATGGGTACCGGCCGGGCATTCTTGACAAGTAGAAAAGGGAGCTCCTATAACGTCAGATGCCTTACCAGTTGCGCATTGAACACAGCTCACCGCTTCGGGATACTGATTGAACTTTCCAGCTTCACATAATGTACATATTGGTGGATTTGCTGCTTCATTTAAATATGAGCCTGCACCACAACCTTCGCATGGCATATTATTACCGGCATTAGAAAAAGTACCTTGTTTACAAGCTGTACATCCAGAGGTACCTGCCACACTAGTTCCTGTAAAACCAGCGGCACAGACACTACAAGCAGAAGAATCTTCGCCATGTGCGTCGGCGCTAGGTGTAGAATAGCCAGCACCGCATGCTACACAAATTTCTGTACCTGAAGGCAGATATTGCCCCCGTGGGCAAACTATTTGATCAGCGTTAACAATCGCTAGTGAGACAATCATGCAGCACAACAAAATTAAATGTAGTGAGCATATTGTCATCATTTTAGCAGCACAGATTTTGTTCGTCTTCTCAGAGTCCGAATTCTTCATCCCGCAACGTTTAGCTTCGTACAAAAATGATTAAAAGGAAAAACTTTTTGACGAAGATGCAGCGAATGAGATCACTGACAAAGGCTAACAAGCCTATTGCGTCTTCTTTAAGAAGGTCATATTGTAAGTGAATAGATTAAACTTGTACAGTGCTTTTGAAGTGACTTTAACCTAGTTATATGCCATGATTGTCTCTCAAAAGTTCATGCTTGGCTGTACATTAGTTCTAACCGATTTTTAACTTGGATTAAATTTCATATAACAGTTGTGAGCCCGGTAAAGTCGACGAATGATCCCATCGACGAAAATGCTGCATCAGCATATTCAAAAAGTTGTTACAGGTAAGAGGTGCTGGTCCAAGTTATGAAATTTACTTAATCTTGTGCTGCATTATAATTTATATGCAATGCTTTACTGCAATTATTAATGTGGGCTGATTCTTAAACTTGCGATTCAGTACTTGAGTCCTGCACCTTTTTTGCTATTTTCATTAACGCAACTCTCATTTTTGTATGTACTCATTTCATATTAGGAACATTGATTGGAAAATTGACCGAGAATCTACGTGCGATGAAGCGATCAAGCGCATGACAGTAGGTCGCATCGGCTGCTTGGCTGTCACTGACAAAGGCAAAGTGGTTGGTGTTGTAAGCGAGCGTGATTTTATCAATAAGGTAGCGTTTCCAGCGAAAACACCACAAAGTGTTAAAGTGAGTGATATTTGCACTTATGGAGCAAGCAATCTTGTCTCCGTCAAGTTAGCTGATCCTATTGACCTCTGCATGCAGAAGATGCTTGGTCGCGATATCCGCCACCTGTTGGTCACAGAAGACAACAGCGACGACGTGATCGGCATGATATCCATCAAAGACGTTGTGAAGTGCACTTTGGCGAGAACTGAGGCAAAGATGGAGAGGTTGGAATTGTTTGTCCAAACGCAGGACATGATGAAGTACCAAATATAAAGGCGGCGGAGGGCACCGCTCCTTGCGCGTCGCCGCTCAGGCGTGTTGAGCTGGATCGACGCGACGCACAGTCGACTCCCGCAGTTGATGTGTTGCTGGAAATGAAGTGGACGTGACAATCATTGCAATAAACACATTCATATACTGTAAAATAAATGACAAACATACAGCTATTCTGCCTCCGGGCCCTACAATTTGTGCTCCACGAACATAAGGTCCTTGGCGGGTTTAGGATCGGTTCCGAACACAAGACGCACCAGTGAACGATTCATGGGTTGGTATCGTTGCTCCTTGATGCGCCTTGCTGTTCTCCGCGCCTCTTGTTGCGCGCGCAATGGCGCAAGCGCATCCTCCTTCTTTTTCTTGTTCGGGCCGAAGCCGCTGCCCTGCTCTTTCAAGAATTCCCTGCTGTCGACGAGCTGACTGCCCTCCTCGAAGCGCACCAACGGGCGACCATGATAATGCGAATAGCGCCTATCGCGAGCAAGCACTTCCTGTGTTTGGTCGCCATTGGCGCTGGTGCCGTTGACTTCGACGAGTGTGTTGCGCACGTACAGAGGCAGCATGCGCCGCTCTGTGTGTCCTAGCGCGCTGACCATACGCTCTTGCAGTCCATCTACAATTTTTGCACCAGCATATGAAGACAAACGCTCTGTATCATCACCTTCGAAAGCCCCGGGCACTGGAATAAGCGAGGGAACGAGGTAGGCGAGGTCGCTTTGGCGCCCCTTGCGGATGTTGTCGGCGAGTCCCGCAGCGGTGAATGTGTCCTTCATGGCCTTCATCTGCGCCTCATCAACCTCATGTGGTGGGATCCGCGGCACCCGATGGAATGCCTTGGGTTTCCAGCCTGCCCGGACGCGATTCCTGTTTGCTTCGAACTCCTTGCGAGCCTGCACGTCCGCGTAAGCGCTGTTTTGAGTGGCAATGACCAAGTTCTCGGGCATGCGCATGTCTGAGCGCTTGTACATATGTCGCAACTCACGCTTCATTTCCATACGCTTTATCTGCTTTTCTTTGGCCACATCGAACTGCTCGGAGTCTAAGTCCACAGAGTAGTTCGGCGGCAGGCCACCAGGTTTGCTGGAAGGGATGATGCGCACACGGCCGTTGCGCAATATTGACATGCTGCCTTGCGAGGACTGCAAGGAGCCGCTTAAGCTTCCCTGCTGCAAGCTTTCAGCGGGTGCAGACGAGGGTGCTGGCGGCCTGTCTTGCGAGTCGAGGGATCCCACAGACTGGTCGTCGTCAGCAGACCCACCCATGCTATCATCCTCTTGTGCGGCTTGCAAATCCGAGAGCGACGACATTGGTCGGCTAGGTGGGCGCTTCCAATGTTTTGCTAGTCGTGCTTGTTGCTTTTTGAACTTTTCGTTAAACTGGTCGGATTCGTAGTAGGGCGACGCTCCGACCGCGAGCATAGCGTTGCCGGTTGTCTTTTTGGGCTTTTTCTTCTTCTTTTTCGGCGACCTGTCCACGCGTTTTACGCCCCGCTCGATTTGCACAGCCTTTAAAACTGTGCCCCAGATATCTTGCTTGCCCTTGCCCTCGTCCGGTTCCTCGTCGTCATCCGCATGTTCTGCACCCGTGGCAGCGCGGCTACTACGGCTGTCTGCACCAGCCATTTGCTTCTTCTTTATCTCACCCCACTTCTCCACCTGATAAACCAGAAGGTCCGCTTCATCGAGCGCGCCGACTATGTGATACTCTTTAAGGACTGTCATGAGGCGGTCGATGCTGTCTAGACGCGCCAACCACACGTCCATCTGCGCTTTGCGCCCAACCTTCTTGCCCTCTACGGCAGCCTTAAGCTCCATCTCCTCACGCTTGTGCTCCTCTTTCATTTCGTTCTTAATAAGATAGACTAAGTGCTCAAATCGGTCGTTTGTTTGCTCCATGTCCTTCTTCTGCTTCGCAGTCCAAGCTCCCTGCGCTTTGAAGTGAGCCTCTACTTCAATGGACTTGGCCAAGGCCGTAGGGTCCGATACAGCCAACAGGTCGTTCTTGGCAAGAATGCTCTTCCAACCAATTTTGCTGTGCATTGTTGCACCAGCTTTAGGATTTCGCTGGAAATACTTCAAGTTGTTGCCGTCGCCCCCACGGAAAAGGCCGTCCAGCTGATCGTCCGGGAGATTTCCACCTTGAAACTTATGTGCGAGACGATCGCCTGTCAGAAATCGAGACGATGCCAAAAATGTAGGGGTGAAAGCCGTAGTAATTAGGGAGAGGGATTGAAAGAGAAAAATGTATGTTAGCACAAAAAATGTCGATGTCTGTATTTCGCAGCCGTTCATAGAATGCACGTACCTCTCTCGAGTTTCGTCTGCTGCGCCAAAAAGTAGTCTTTGTGTTCCTTAATCTTATTCAACGCGTTGGAATAAAAATGCTCGCGCTCCGGGTTGTTGGGAGGATGCAAAAGCGTAACGTCGACCTTGGCTTCGAGCTTCTCGGCATTGGCGAGCACTTGCCTTTCCACCAAACGCATCAGTCGGCGCAGCACTTGGTGCAAAGTCAGCTCGGGCAGAGTGCGATTATAACCTTCATCAGCTCGAGCAAAAAATTCGAAGCCACCCAGAGCGAAATCTGTTTCACGCAATTGTTCTTTTCTCTCAACGCTCTCTACCCTGCATTTAGAAAGATCAGCCTTCAGTGGCACCCAAGAGCGTTTCTTCTCGTCAATATCATCTTTGTTGTCAGCAGGATCGAAACCAAGTGATCCCCATAATATGCCGAGCCCCGGTGGTGAAGGGGGTGGGGTAGCAGGCGGAGTGGAAGCCATCGAATCAGGCGTCGGAGGTGGACTCACACAATTGTTAGGACATATTTCTCGATAAAAACCCATTTTCCCACATATATGGCACCGCACTCCACGTCTTGCTCGCTGTGAAATAATTTGAGTTTTCTCCTCTTCACTATATAGTTTCCATTTCTCCGCAATAAAAAAGCGCATGCTTGGAGCAAGGTATTCCTGTTTTTCTTCATCAAATGCACCTCGAGGTCCCGCCGGCTTTTTATTTTGTTTAGCTTGTGCTTTTGCCTTCGCCTTCTTGGCAGCCAAGTGTGGTAATTCGAACCCTAATGGCATTTCTTAGAAGCCTTTGTATCAATGTAAAAAGACCTCAAGTTCAGCAATCAGTTACAACTAATGTTACTATCTATGCAGGAATAGGTGAAAAAAACATTAATTAAACTTTACAGTAAACGCCTTATTGCGTTTAAGGCACTAATTATGCATATTAATTTCTTCAAAGTGGCCTTTTGAAGGGTTGAAAGACCTCTCCGAGTTCAGTCCTTTCGAAAATTACAAATAGATGATGTTTGCGAGTTTGTTAAAAATCTAAATCATTTAAAAATTATTTGTGGAATTACTCTTTGTTTATTAATTCATTATCATTCGCTTAAATTACTTATAGGTTTTGGGTGCATTGATTATGCTATGTTCATTAACCCGAGCGCAAGAAGAAGATATCCGAACTAAAGCTCACCCGAAATTTTTCAACTCTTATAACTTCAATAACGAAAAAATAGGCAATCACCTTGTGAATCTATGTGATCACCTTTGTGAATCTATGTGTGGTTGTGTTGGTGGGAGCCCTTCATAAGATGCTTGTGGCGTGCCCTTGCGGGCTTTTCATCCAACAGGGCCTAAGCACTGCGACGTTGTTTTACCACTAGCATTATAACCATTCATCAGAGCTTTGATGGGTTGTAAGCATTTGGAAAATGCGTACTGGAGAAATTACTATAAGAGATTCTGTACAAGTAAGATCTACTTCTCATTGCATCATTTCACCGTTTCCACTTCAAAAAATGTCTAAAAATCCTTGCCCCGAAATTTTGGGGAAAAATTCCCTAAAAACGATTAGATTTTCTTGGAACTAAAGTTCTGTTGAAATGGAACATTTAGTCAAACTTTTTTCTAATTATCTTACAAATTATAACTTACTTTTTAGAAATTCGATATTAAAGGCAGTGATCGTTCAGTTTACATTGATTTATCCTTAAGCTAATCACTTGATTACTGGACTCACTTTCGGCGTCTGATCAAAAATAGATTTTGGCCAAACAAGTGTTTATTGCGAACATCTGTTGTGGATCTGGAGCATTTCATCAACTTATATTGTATATATATAATAGAAGAAAACCATATTGAATACTGTTGCTAAAACTTCTATGTAAATAATAGTGTTTATTTTGATAGGTTACCAAAGAAATACAAGACAATGGTCAATAGAGCACCATTATTCTAAGTTATCATGCATCATATCACTCGGGCAGCTCTAAGCAAGCTCTCAGCACTTCTCCCCAAATTCTCCAATTTCGCAGCAAACAAAACCCATCGACCACCCAATCCTGCTAAATGATGCGACCAGATCACTCCAAAAGACTGGGCAACCGCGATTGTGATGCCCGCGCAAGCACACAGCCACAGCGACATCGACATAGCCTCGGCTACATCGAAACCATTAGATTTTGTACCATCGTTCGCACGGTGGCGTGTGGTTAGCTTGCGGACAAACTCAGGGGGCTGTCTGACATCAGTGGCAAGGTCCGTGACGGGAATCAGGCGCATGAGACCGCCTAGGGGCAAAGAGAGGCCAGCCAAAAGGGCGCACTTGCGCCATGCATCGGAAGACAATGAAGTCGTGCGCACAAGCCAACTGATGCTTGGCCACTCAACGAGTGCGTATTGGCATCCGCTGGTAAACAGCAATACAGCCACGAAAAACAAGTTGTGCCACACGCCGCTGAACACATTGACACGGTTGCCGATGCTACGGGCATTGACCTCGTTCACCATCTGGCAGAACACGAAAGTAGTAAACAGAATTGTAGAGTGCTCTGTCGAGCCACTCGTTACGCCGAAGTCGGCGTGGCCCACCAGTAACAGATAAGCCAACAACGCGATCTGGAAGACGCTCTGTACGATGATATTGCGCCACATCGTGCGCGAGATCAGCGATGCATCTCGGGTAAACGGCAGGCGCTGAAGGAGCGCGTCGGAGGGGCCCTCTGTGCCCAATGCCAGGGCACCCATTGTGTCCATTATCAGATTGACCCACAGCATCATCACGGCGTTCAGTGGGGGATCTCTACCACTTAACGCTGCAAAAAACGTCACCGTGAGTGCCACAACATTGACTGTCAATTGGAACTGCAGGAACTTGCGAATATTGTCAAAAATTGACCGACCCCACATTACAGCCTTTACAATAGATGCGAAGTTGTCGTCCAAGATCACGATGTCTGACGCCGCTTTGGCCACATCTGTGCCACTCAAGCCCATGGCCAGACCTACATCTGCAGCCTTGAGAGCAGGACCATCGTTGGTCCCGTCGCCAGTCACGCCAACAACCTCCGCTCCCAAAGGCAAGTCGTGTGTAGAGGCCCCATTGTCGCCCAGCCCGCGGGCCACCTCCCATTCCTCCTTGTAGCCGGGCAGTAACAGGTCCTTCTGCGTGTCCCAGCGACAACCCGGATGTTGCTCTTCCCACTCCTCTTTGGTATTGGGCAATTGCTTCCCATTCAGACGAGTCACGAGCAGACGCTTGTCAGTGGGAGATGATCTTGCAACCACCTGCAATTTGGGTAACACTGCATCCAGCTGCGCAGGAGTCATTGCACGTAGCTGAGAGCCCTCTAACGCCACACCACCCTCAGTCAGGATCCCACACTCACGAGCGATAGCCATAGCCGTCTCCACGCTATCGCCCGTGACCATGCGCACAAAAATCCCTGCTCGCTGACATTGCTGTACAGCGGCGGGAACGTCGGGGCGAATGGGGTCCTTGATTCCGAAAATACCATCTAGACATAGCCCGTTCTCAATGTAGTCACGGTCGTCGAGGTTGGAGATAGTGCTTGCATTGTGCACCTTGTGTGCGAGCGCTATAGTACGCAATGCCTTGCCAGCCCATGATTTAACCAGTGCCGTCAGCTCAGCGCGTAGCGCGGGCGAAATTGTCACCGGCGATCCGTTGCTGGCAGTATAGTGCGTGGCCAACTTAAGGATGATCTCTGGCGCCCCTTTTGTAAATGATATTGCACCGGCGCCACTAGCATTTGAGCTCGAACGAGGGCGACTTCGCGTGCGTGGAGACTGCGCTGACTTCTCCTCTGCGCCCTCCTGAGCCCGGCGACCATTAGCCAAATATACTGACATGGTCTTGCGGGTGCTGCTGAAAGTATACAGCCTGTCGCCAGCCGTAGCGTCAAAGCCAGTTGCGCGGAGCGAGAGGTAGTCGATATCAAAGCTGTCGCGCAGAAGCTTCAGCAGCGCGCCCTCCGTCTTGCTGCCAAGTACCTCCCCCTGTGCATCGTTGGAGCTAACGAGAGATGCTGTGCTATTAATGGAGATACCGCGTGACAGGAACGATATTAAGGCAACATTGCTCTTAAGGCGCACGGGGAATTGAGGTGAGGCGTTGCCACCCTCAGCGATTTCGTCAGCAAGCCAGCCGCAAACCGCAGTCATGCGGTTCTGTGTTAGAGTGCCGGTTTTGTCAGAGCAGATAGTGGTGGCGTTACCCATAGTCTCGCAGGCCGCAAGGATACGGATCAAACTGTTGTCCGCCATCATCTTCTTGGTGG
>JACCDO011535729.1_pt1 | contig 12030 bp, 9 predicted proteins | sample 7446101 | NCBI WGS metagenome assembly JACCDO01 (sample SAMN15323440, study PRJNA562643) | freshwater metagenome | isolation source: river surface water | place: USA:Blue River Watershed | collected 2017-08-16 | reverse complement strand
TAATCATCTAAATCTAAACGTGCAGCACGGGTATAGAATTCATATGATTTATCTTCTTTACCCAATTTTGCAGCTAGAATATTGTGTACACACGGACTCAATGATGACTCATGAACTGTCAAAGGTTCGTAGAAATTATAATTGCGTTCCATTTCCTCTTTGCTGAAATCAGTTTCAAAGAAATACATGCCTTGCAATACATCAGCTTGCTTGATGTAACATGAACGCAATATGCGATCCCAAGACCAGTTTTGATTGATTGGTCGTTGACCCGCAGGAATAGAATCGACCGGTGCTATTTCTTTATCTAAGAATCCGTCTTGTTGTAAGAATATCCCTTTTTGTTCATCGCGAGGGAAGTACATGTTTTGAATGATATGCTCAAATTGGGCTATCTCCTCCTCCTTGAAATTCGTTTTATTTAGTTTCTCTTGAGCTAATTCAGGGTAATTTGATTTGATTTCTTTCAACACAGCCAACGTATATTTCAAGCACCAAACAGCGAAATAATTCGTGTACCAGTTATTGTTGACGTTGTTTTCATATTCATTAGGACCTGTTACACCCAGCATAACATATTTTTGCTGGTTCTCCGACCAGTTTACACGTTGTGCCCAAAAACGAGAAATACCAATTAATACTTCCCAGCCATATTCAACTAAGTGCTTACGGTCATTGGTATAATCTACATAATCCTTAATAGCATAAGCGATTGCTCCATTCCGGTGAATTTCTTCAAAGGTAATTTCCCATTCATTATGGCATTCTTCTCCATTCATAGTGACCATGGGGTACAAGGCGGCACCTTGATTAAAACCAAGTTTACCGGCATTTTCAATGGCACGATCTAGTTGTTTCCAACGGTAGATTAAAAGATTTTTGGATACATTTTCTGGAGCCGTAGCCAAATAGAATGGTATGCAGTATGCCTCAGTATCCCAATAAGTGGATCCACCATACTTTTCACCCGTAAAACCTTTGGGTCCAATATTTAAGCGATCATCCGCTCCTGTATAGGTTTGATTTAATTGAAAAATGTTAAATCGAATGCCTTGTTGGGCCGATACATCTCCTTTAATGATTACATCATTTATCGCCCATTTTGCATCCCAAGCTTCTGATTGTTCTTTTTTCATGGTCTCAAATCCCTTTGCGCAAATGCGGTTCAAATAGGCAATTCCATTTGATTCTAACGCTGAAACAGGGTGATTCTCCGAACTTAAATTAACGGCAAATTTGGTTATGCATACCTGTTCTCCTTGCGCTGCAGGTATTAGGTAAGTCAATGAGCTGAACTTTTCTTTCGTTTCAGCCTGTGAGTTTAAAGCTTGTTTTTGACCATTGATTGCTATTTCAATTTTCTGACCTGTAAAAACCTCAAAACCTGTTTTCTTTGTTTTAGACCAGACAAAAGAAGTATTTTCTCTCGCTCCTACCTTTACTTCATCCCAAAATTTCTCGTCGTAATTGGAATCCTTATTTTTAATATCTCCGTCAACAAAAGCTTTAACTAAAATGGAAGCTGAAAAATTGATTGGTTTGATCGAGTAAGAAATAACACCTGATTCATCATCAGCCATGCTATTTAAACGAATTGATTCAATTGAAATTGATTTTCCTGAAGCAAGTGTTAGGGTACATTGACGTAAAATATACCCTTCTTTCATGTTTAATTCACGATAGAAGTCATTGACCTGGCTCGTATGAAGATCCACAATTTCCCCTTCGATACTGATTTCTAAACCATTCCAATTGGCTGCATTTAGAACCTTGGCGAAATATTCTGGATATCCATTTTTCCACCAGCCCACACGTGTTTTATCTGGATAATAGACGCCTGCTACATAATTACCTTGAAGCGTTTTCCCTGTATATGTTTCTTCGAAAGATCCGCGCTGACCCATGCGGCCATTACCTAGTGAGAAGATAGATTCAGTGATTTCGTTATACTCGGGATGAAATTGATCTTCGATGATTTTCCAAGCATCGAGTTTTAAATATTGTTTCATGTAAACTCAGGGTTATTAGGTAATCCTTACAAAATTAAACGAATGTCTCTTTTTGTAAATTCTGTGCTAGTGTGTTTCTTAAAATTGCAACAATTCAGATGCTTGAATCCCGACAAAGCTTGGAATGACTTTATCAGCCTCACCTAACATTTCAGCCTCTCCTATTCCAATAGCACGCATATTACCAGCTTTGGCAGCTTGTACTCCAGCTTGTGCATCTTCGAATACGATGCATTCATTAGGTTGGAATCCAAGGCCAGATGCTCCTTTTAAAAATACCTCAGGGTCTGGTTTACTTTTGGTTACTTTGTTGCCATCAATTATCAAATCAAACCAATCTATTAATCCCGTTTTTGATAATATGATTTCCGCATTTTTACTCGCTGAACCAAGTGCTATTTTATAGCCGGCTTGTTTGATTTGATGTAAGAAATCCAATACGCCAGGTAAAATTTCACTTGGATTCATATTGGAAATTAATTCTAAGTAATTGTCATTCTTTTCAATTAACCAGCTAGATTTTTGTTCCTCTGTGGCAGAATAGTTTGCCCAAGCCAAAATACGGTTCAAGGATTCTACGCGTGAAACGCCTTTTAATTGTTCATTTTGTTCTTCTGTTAACGTATATCCAAACTTAGTTCCTAAGTTTTTCCACGCTTGAAAATGATAAATAGCGGTATCTACTAAAACGCCATCTAAATCAAATAGGCATGCCTTGTAAGTCATTTTGGGTGATATTTTATAAAAATCTGTTTAATTGAATGTTCAAAATTATTACATTTACTTATGCCAAGAAAGCTATTTCTGCTGTGCTAGGCTGTTTATTTTAAGATATGCTACGAATTACACGTTATTTATTTTTGTTTTTGACCTTCTTCGGTCCTTCGACTTATTTGTATTCCCAAACTGTTATGCCTAACTCTTCAAACGCTACCTCAAAATTTGTTGTCTATCAAATGATGTTTCACCTTTGGGGAAATACGAATACAAATTTGGTTCGAAATGGTTCTGCTCAACAAAATGGAGTGACGAAATTCAAAGATGTTTCAACCAAAGCTTTGAAGGCTTTAAAAGCTAAAGGAATTACGCATGTTTATGCCACTGGTTTGATCGAACATGCAACGATGGAGGATTTTACAGCCTTTGGTTCGCCATTAGATCATCCATCTGTTGTGAAAGGTCGGGCCGGCTCCCCTTTTGCCATCAAAGATTATTATGATGTGAATCCGTTTCTTGCAGATAATCCTGCCAAACGAATGGAAGAATTCAAGTCGATGTTGGCACGCTTTCACGAAACCGGAGTTAAACTCGTCATTGATTTCGTTCCCAATCACCTAGCTAGGCAATATCATTCGGACAAAAAACCTGCAGGAGTTGTGGATTTTGGCATTCAGGATAACAATCAAGTTTCATTTGCTCCCAATAATAATTTCTATTATTTACCTGGTACTCAATTTTCCGTTCCAGAAGGTGTGCATTCTCCTGTGACTGTAAATATTCCCTATACAGAGATTCCAGCTAAAGTAAGTGGTAATAATGTGTTTAGTTCGCAGCCTTCCATCAACGATTGGTTTGAGACGGTCAAATTAAATTATGGGATCGATTACCAACACGGTAATGCAACGCATTTTGATCCAATACCAGATACTTGGTTAAAAATGGTTGAAGTATTGCAATATTGGGCCGATTTAGGGGTCGATGGATTTCGATGTGATATGGCTGAAATGGTTCCAGTAGAATTTTGGTCTTATGCGATTCCAAAGATTAAAAGTCAACACAAACAAGTGGTATTTATCGCAGAGATTTATCAACCAGACCGCTACAAAGACTATATTTTTAGAGGTGGATTTGATTATTTGTATGATAAAGTTGGCTTATATGATGGTATTCGTCGTTTAATGCAACAAAAGCCTGAAGCAACAACGTCAGATATTACTCGCGTATGGCAGCATGAATCAGGTGATTTTGCCAAACATATGTTACGCTTTTTAGAGAATCATGATGAGCATCGTTTGAATACGCCAGCGTTTGCAGCTAATAATTTTTGGTCAACAATTCCAGGTATGGTTGTCACCTCTACGTTACATGATGGGCCGATTATGATCTATATGGGTCAAGAGTTTGGAGAGAAGGCCAATGAGATTGAAGGATATAATGAAGCGGATGATCGTAGTTCGATGTTTGATTTCTGGCGCGTGGAGACACACCAACGCTGGATGAATGGCGGGAAATTCGATGGAGGTTTACTTACAGAATCGGAGAAGGAGATTGATCAATTTTACCAACAATTATTTAAGAAAGTGCATAGTTCGGAGGCCATCCAACAGGGAGCATTTTTTGATTTACAATATGCTCAAGATTCGTCATATGATGCCAAGCATTTGTATTCGTATTTACGCTATACTGCCAATGAGAAATTGTTGATTGTGACAAATTTTGATGCGAAGCAAGGTCATGAATTTAATATTCAGATACCCACATTAGCGGTAGATATGATGCAGGTAAAATCTGTTCAATTGGCCAAAAACACCTATTTTACACCGCCGAGTACCTCTGATTCACCTCGTTTAACTGGAAACAAAATTTATATACCGGCCAATAGTGCCTTGATTTTTAATTTATAAACCATGAAAAAATTTACAAATCCACGCTTATCCATAGGGCAAATCTTTAATATGAGTGTTGGCTTTTTAGGCATTCAATTTGGCTTTGCATTGCAGAATGGAAACGCATCTCGGATTTTACAAAGTTTTGGTGCCGATGTTGAACAATTATCATGGTTTTGGTTGGCCGCTCCCCTCACGGGTATGTTGATTCAACCGATCATTGGTTTTTACTCTGATCGTACTTGGAATGGCCTAGGTCGACGTAAACCATTTTTCCTCACGGGTGCTATTTTGGCGGCTTCTGCCCTATTATTTTTCCCACATGCGGGTACATTGGCCGGATATCTTCCACCTATGATTGTGGGAGCCGGTATTTTGATGATGATGGATGCCTCATTCAATGTGGCGATGGAACCTTTCCGTGCCTTAGTGGCCGATAACTTACCTGATGAGCAAAACACGTTAGGTTTTTCAATTCAGACCTTTTTGATAGGTATTGGAGCAGTAGTTGGTTCTTGGTTACCCTATATGTTAGGCGAATGGATGGGAGTTTCGAAATTGGCCGATCCAGGTCAAATTCCTGACAACGTTCGTTTTTCGTTTTATGTTGGTGCCTTTATATTTATTGCAGCCATTATTTGGACGATAGCTACTACAAAGGAATATTCACCGGAGGAACGTGCCGCTATGGGATTTGAGTCGGAAGGTCATGATGATAAACTGGTATCCGTATTTCGTTATATTAAGGAAATGCCAAAGACCATGCGACAGTTAGGTGTTGTTCAGTTTTTCTCTTGGTTTGGTTTATTCTCTATGTGGGTATTTTCAACTCCTGCTATCGCACATCACGTGTACGGATTGGAATTAAATGATCATCAGTCGCCTCGTTTTCAGGATGCGGCCAACTGGGTAGGTATCATTTTCGGAGTTTATAGTGGAGTGTCTGCTATTTATGCGGCCTTTTTGCCTCGAATTGCTGCATATTTAGGTAATAAGGCAACTCATGCATTTTCATTATCTGCTGGTGGAATAGGATTGATTTCCATCTATTTTATACAAGACCCTCAAATGTTAATTTTAAGTATGGTGGGTGTTGGTATGGCTTGGGCAAGTATCTTAGCGATGCCTTATGCTTTGTTGGCCGGTTCCATTCCTATGTCTAAAATGGGTGTGTATATGGGGATTTTTAATTTCTTTATTACGGTTCCTCAAATTGTCAATGGCATTATTGGCGGTTCTATTGTTAAGTATTTTTATCAAGGAAACGCGATCTATGCGATTGTTATGGCTGGTGTGTTTTTTATTGCAGGGGCTGTAAGTGTTCTATGGATTCGCGAAAAATAGTCACCTGCATTTTATTATTTGTTAGCCTTCAAGGTATAGCTCAAATATCTCCAGGATTGAGGAAGTCGATACTTGAAGCGCGAGGGCAAGAAGATTTAACTCGAATAGGTATTCAATTTATTGGTAGACCTTATCGATCTAATAGTCTTTCTACTTCAAATCCGGAATCATTGGTTGCTGATTTAGAATCCTTTGATTGTGTAACATTCATAGAAAATTCGTTGGCTTTGGCACTTTCAGCTGGGGTCGATTCTATTTACCGGAAAGCATTGGTTCATGTTAGATATGCGGGAGATTCAATTCAATACGAAAAGCGATACCATTATTTTTCTGATGCCATGAGTCAGTTGGGTTATCCTTTATTGGGTACCCGTAATATGTTGAAAATGTCCCCAAAGTCATTTTCATTCTTAAGCAATTACTTAGTTTCAAAGCAAATAGGACAAATTAATATCCCATTACTGCGGTCACGTGAAAATGAATTAGCTCATAAAGCTTTTTATTATACTCCCACAACTTCAGTTAATGAATTACTCCCTCTGCTAAAATCAGGAGATTTGGTAGGATTAGTCTCTAAAAATACCTCGATTGATTTTTTACATACTGGAATGATTTATCGAAAAGATGGAAAAGTTTTTTTGTTACACGCTTCACAAGAATTCAAACGTGTCATGGTGAGCTCACAAACATTAGTTGATTACCTGAAAACGCACCGACAGTTTATTGGGGTTTCAGCATTTAGACCTATTTTTAAGGAATGAAAAAATACAACTTTGATCAGCTAATTGAACGTACAAATACGTGCAGTTTCAAATGGGATAATGTCAGCTATCCAGCTTCTGGTATGTTACCCATGCCTGTGGCGGATATGGATTTTCCTGTTGCAGATGAAATCATCGAAACATTAAATCAAATAACTGATCATGCGGTTTTGGGTTATGCCATTGTTCCTGATACGCTTAAAGTAGCGATGCAAACCAAAATCAGCCAAGATTATGGTTGGGAAACTTCATTGGAATGGCAGGTTTGGATTCCAGGAATCGTCCCAGGTATTGCTGCTGCTTGTGCAGCATTTACGAGTCCTCAAGATGGAATTTTAACTGTTGTCCCTGTCTATCATCCATTTCATTTAGTAGCCGGTTGGGTTGATCGACCTTTAATTACCTTTCCGATGATTCAAGAAGGTGATCGTTGGACCTATGATTTTGAAGCGTTTGAAGCTGCACTAAAGAAAGGACCTAAGGTATTTTTGTTTTGTAACCCACATAATCCAGGTGGTACTGTATTTACTAAGCAAGAAATTGAACGTATTCGTACATTGTGTTCCACATATGATTGTATGATTGTATCGGATGAAATTCATGCGGATTTACAAATCAGTACGCAGACGGTACATCAGTGTATTGCAGGTGAAATCAATTTCTTCGCAACTTCGAAGGCTTATAATACGGCTGGTTTAGGTGGTGCCGTGGCAATTATTCCTGATAAAAATATTCGTGAGGCTTTTATTAAAAAGACTTTGGGATTCTTTCCCATGCTGACACGTCATAGTATTGAAGTCATTCAGACATCATTAACCATGTCATCGGATTGGATAAATTCATTGTTGCCTTATTTGCGTGCTAACCACGACCTTCTTTTCAAGTCAATCAATGATCTTCCGGGTTTGACTATGTTGCCGCTGGAAGCTACTTATTTAGCTTGGATTGGTTTTGATGCTACCTTTCATGGAGATTTACAAAAGCGTTTATTCGATGCGGGATTACATGTATTGCGAGGAGATCAATTTAAAGGAGGTGATTTTATTCGGTTAAATTTTGCTTGTCCGCGTGCACATTTAGAAAAAGCCATTGCTATCATTAAACAAGTCGTTCATGCGCAGTCTTAAGAGCCTGATTTTTGTGGGTCTTTTAGCAGCATTGGGGTTTCTCTTTTGGTTCATTAATTCGCATGAACAATTGGTGAGTTCTGAGGTAAGTTTGGAAGATAATTTGATGGCAAGTGGATTCTCAGATTCTTTACGTCAACATATTCAGCCAGATTCCAATGCTACTATTTCAACTGACCCCGTTGTATTAAATGCATTTATTGAAGATTTTGAGGCAAAATTAGATTCAAATCAATTTGTCATTTTTAAGAGTAGTCAATTGATATTTTCTAAAAAAATTAATTGGCAGGTAAAACAAATATTAGCTTCTGATTTAAATGGAAATCAATTTCCAGAGTTTTGGATTTATGGTCAAAATGCAAGTAAACGAACTCAGATTTTGGCTTTTGAATATGGTTCAGGACACATTCGTGAGATTTCTTTTCCAAATTTAAAGGGCCGACAAGCTTTTGGATATGCGGGTGGAGATTCTCTGTATTTTGAAAAGAACAGTTTAGTAAGATTAGTTAAGTATGCAAATGATCCCTATGCTGATTTTGGTAATGGATATCGTGCCTGCTATTATACCTTTGGCAAAGACCAAAGTTTTATTTTAAAGAAGACTTTAGACCTAGAAAATATAACTTATGAGTAATTCAAAATTGCGTTCCCAACAATGGTTTGGCAAAACGGGTAAAGATGGTTTTATCTACCGTGCCTGGATGAAAAATCAAGGTATTCCGGATGATTATTTTCAGGGGAAACCTGTCATTGGAATTTGTAATACATGGTCAGAATTGACGCCATGCAATGCCCATTTTAGAGAATTAGCTGAATTTGTAAAAAAAGGAATTATTGAGGCCGGCGGATTTCCAGTCGAATTTCCTGTTATGTCATTGGGGGAAACCTTGATTAAGCCTACTGCCATGCTTTACCGAAATTTGGCAAGTATGGATGTAGAGGAATCGATACGTGCTAATCCGATTGATGGTGTTGTTTTAATGTGTGGTTGTGATAAGACAACTCCCTCCCTCGTGATGGGTGCTTGCAGTGTCGATTTGCCAACGTTAGTTATATCGGGTGGTCCGATGATGAAAGGTAAATTTAAAGGCAAAGAAATCGGTACATCAGATGTTTGGCGTTTTGCTGAGGCCTATAAATTAGGTGAATTGTCTCAAAAAGAATTTATCGAAGCTGAGGCTTGTATGGCGCGTACGCCTGGACATTGTGCTGTCATGGGAACGGCTTCTACGATGGCAACTATGGTGGAAGCCTTAGGTTTGAGTTTACCACAAAATGCTGCCATTCCTGCAGCTGATGTGCGCCGTAAAGTATTGGCACAGCATTCTGGACGTAGAATTGTTGAGATGGTGAATGAAGATTTGAAAATGTCAAAGGTTTTAACCCGACAAGCATTTGAAAATGCGATTCGTGTGAATGCTGCCACAGGTGGTTCTACTAATTTTGTTATCCACTTATTGGCCATTGCAGGTCGAATTGGCGTGGATTTACATTTAGATGACTTTGATAAATTCTCGTTGAATATTCCATTATTAGCTAATATTCAGCCTTCAGGAGCTCATTTCATGGAGGATTTATACTATGCGGGAGGATTGCCTGCCTTGATGAATCAAATGAAGGAACATTTACATACGTCAAGCATTACCGTTAATGGTAAGACGGTAGGTGAAAACATTACGGATACGCCCATTTACGATTCAACGATCATCTCATCCTTTGCGGAGCCATTTAAGCCTGATTCCGGTATAGCTGTTGTACGGGGAAATTTAGCGCCACAAGGTGCTGTATTGAAGCCATCTGCCGCATCTCCTGAATTATTTAAACACCGTGGTCGAGCAGTAGTATTCGAAAATATTGAGGATTATCACGCACGTATTGATACTCCGGAATTAGAAATTGATGAAACTTCTGTGATGGTATTAAAGAATGTAGGACCTAAAGGTTATCCAGGAATGGCTGAAGTTGGTAATATGGGCATTCCTAAAAAACTGTTGGAGAAAGGTGTGAAAGATATGGTTCGAATTTCTGATGGACGTATGAGCGGTACTGGATTTGGAACAGTCGTATTACATATTTCACCTGAATCTGCTGCTGGAGGACCATTGAATTGGGTACAAAATGGTGATTATATTTCATTGGATGTGGAGAATCGTACGATTAATTGGGAAGTTTCAGAAGAGGAATTAGCTGCTCGCCAATTAGCGCAACCATTTACCCCTCCTTCGATGCCTCGAGGATATGTTGGTTTATTTATTGATCATGTTGAGCAAGCAGATCAAGGTGCAGATTTCGACTTTTTAAAGGGTGGTTCAGGTTCAATTGTTACTCGTGATTCTCATTAATGAAATTATACGTCATCACAGGTGCTGGTCAAGGAATTGGATTTGAGTTAGTGAAACAACTCTTATCGGATGGACATTTTGTTGTTTGGAATGAAATAGATTCAAGCATTATGGAAATGGCTATTCAGCATTTGAATGATTTAAGTTTTCATAATCACGTGAGTATTCTGGGCGATGCTAGTTCTGATGCGTTTTTGACGGAATTAAATCAAGTGTTAGATCAAACGGAGCATGAATTAGCGGGTGTTGTTTGCAATGCGGGTATTACTACTTTCGGTGACTTTTGGTCATATCAGCGGTCTTCCATGAATCACATACTTCAAGTGAATTTGATTGGGACTTTTTTTCTTATCCAGTCAATGGCGTTACGTTTTCGTGAAAATAAGACGGCTGGATCTATCGTCATCATGTCTTCTGTCACAGGACATCAGGCACATCCCGATTTAGCGGCGTATGGAATGACTAAAGCCGCCTTAAATCAGTTGGTGAAGAATTTAGTGATTGATTTATCCCCGTTTAATATTCGTATTAATGCGGTCTCCCCTGGTGCCACAATTACTGAACGTACGTTAAAGAATACAGAGTATCAGTCAGATTGGGCGGAAATTACACCTTTGGGAAAGGCAGCTGAGGTATCTGATATATCAGCTGCTACGATATTTTTCTTATCAGAGCAAGCTAAACACATTACAGGCCAAACCTTAGTTGTAGATGGAGGCTGGACTTCGATCAGTCCCGCTCCCAAACATTAGGCCCAAGCTTTTTCTAAGAAATTTAACCAGTTTTGATGACAGATTTTTTTGATGTCATCTTCAGAAAATCCTCGTTTTGATAATAATTCGGGGATTTTTTGCAAATCTGCAATGGTCTCTAAATCATAAGGACATTGTTCTTTTCCAAACCCACCATCTAAATCGGTTCCCATTCCCACATGATTTGTGTTTCCAGCCAGTTCACAAATATGAGTTAAATGATCGATCATCGTATTCAAATTCACGCCCATGGATTTCGGCGTAGATATACCTCGTTCCCAATTTGGTACCATCATCCAAGCATCCATTGGCATGCCAATGACCGCTCCTCGACGAATTAACTCTTTAAACTGTGCATCTGAAAATTGACGGTTATGATCTACGAGTGCCCTGCAATTATGATGACTAGCCCAAATATGGCCGCCAAAGTGCTCCATGGCTTCGTCAAAACTATCATCGCATAAATGTGTGGCATCTAAAATTATGTTCAATTGCTGCATTTTTTGCAGTAATTCACGCCCTTTTGGACCGATACCTCCCGTGGCATTTGTTCCTTGTGCATATCTTCCAGGTCCGTAATGTGCTGGGCCTAAAGCACGTAATCCTGCTTCGTGGGCTATTTCTAAATATTCCAACGACACAATTGAATCAGCACCTTCTAAACTCAGGATATATCCAATGGTGTGCTGATCCGTTGGCCATGTATTTAAATGTGCATACAATTCGGGTAAATTTCGGATTGGACGCAGATCATTACTTCTTTCTAGGGCTTTATAATAGGCTAATTGGCCTTGTGTTTGAGCCCATGCTTGTTCTGGTGAGTTCCAGCCAGGAAGCGTTGAGTTTCTGTCAACATAACGAGCAATTTGTGTAGCAACGACTAATCCGATGTTGCCTTTGCGTAATTCTTCAAGGGAAACGGTAGCTAATCCTCGATCAGGTTTATCTGTTAAGTTTTTTTCACGATCATTGATCTCTTGAATGGAAGACCTTAAATCCCGATTCCACTCTAAAGCATTCATGCTTAAATCTAGGTGTGCGTCTACTATAAACATCTTAAATCGTTATTTTTCGGTCTCTAGCCAAGAC
>JACCDO010430756.1_pt1 | contig 12031 bp, 12 predicted proteins | sample 7446101 | NCBI WGS metagenome assembly JACCDO01 (sample SAMN15323440, study PRJNA562643) | freshwater metagenome | isolation source: river surface water | place: USA:Blue River Watershed | collected 2017-08-16 | reverse complement strand
ATTTAGTAGAATTCCTATTGTTCAGATAAAGATTGTTAATGTATTTAGTGTATAGTATATATTTTAGTGTAAACTTTGTACAAAGATCTTGTAGAATTCCTATTGTTCAGATAAAGATTGTTAATGTATTTAGTGTATAGTTATAATTCTTGTGTAAACTGTGTACAGATATTTAGTAGAATTCCTATTGTTCAGATAAAGATTCAAGTAAGATCTTATGTATAGTATATATTTCTAGTGTAAATTGTGTACAAAAAAGATTATAAAAATTGATTAATAAAATTTAAAATACTTGATATAAAGAAAGTTATATAATAATAAATAAGTTGATGTATGCTAACTATACAGAAGAACAATATAAATATATAAGTAATCAATCTAAACTAGATACAAAGTTAATTGCATGTGCTGGATCAGGTAAAACAAGATGTATTATTGGTAGAATAATGTATCTAATAGAGAATAAGTTATTTGAACCATCTGAAATATTAGTTTTAACCTTTTCACGATTTACACAACAAGACTTTATTAGACGTTTAGATGATTTAGACAAAGATAAAATTGTGTCAAGAGAAAACATTAGTACAATTGATGCATTTGCAAAAAAAATTATAGATAAAAATAACAAAGTTGATGTATCTTTATTATCGTATAAATTAATGAAATATTTATTAAACAGTTCAGAAGAAGAACTAAAATTAAATCAAGATTTAACTAAATATAAAACAATCTTTGTTGATGAAGCACAAGATTTAAATCCAACACAGTTTTCAATCTTATCATCAATGAAAAATAAGATTAATATTAGTTTAAATTTAATTGGTGATCCAAATCAAAATATTTATCAATTTAGAAAATCTACAGATAAATACTTAAGAGAATTTCAAGCAGAAGAATTCTTATTAACTATTAATTTTCGTTCACATAAAAATATAGTTGATTTCTCAAAAGCTTTAAGGCCAATTCAAACTGAAGTAACTGCACATAAATCTAATCTAAATATCTTACCATATTTTATCTTTGTAGAGAATGAAAAACATACTGAAGAAAATTTAATTGGAATTATTAACTTGTATAAAGAAAACTCGATAGATTTAAAAGATGTTGCAATTCTATCACCGGTCAGAGGTCGTATGAAAGGGTTTGGTAAATCAAACGGTTTATGTTTGGTTACAAATATTCTTAGTAAACATAAAATTAAGTTTAAACAGTTTTATGATGAAAACAAAGATGAAGAATCAGATAAAGTTTCTTATGAACCAGAAACAGAACACATAAATATTTTAACATATATGGGTTCTAAAGGCTTAGAGTGGAAACATGTAATTTTAATAGATGCAGATATATGTTTAATCAATAAATCTAAATTTGATTTGGAAAGACATAATAGTGATCAGTATTTATTATATGTTGCATGTTCAAGAGCAGTTGAAGGAATGGTAATCATTACATCTTATAATGTAACTACAACAAAAGGCATTACTTATAAAATAAATCCATGGTTTCAATTAATTCCACCAGAATTATATGAAATATCAGACGGTTTTGAGAATATTAATTATCCAAATTTGCAGTTTAAAAATGATGTATTCATCGATAATAGTGTAACTAAAATTATATCTAAATTTGATGAAGAAACTTTAGATTTTTTGTGTAATATTATTGGTTATGAAACTACTATGATTAAAAATGTTACTAAAATCTTTAGATATATGCCACCAGATAATATTCAATCGAACTCTTTTTTAGGTCAATATGCCGAAGCAATATTTCATATATCACAATCAATCTTAAAGAATACATCTAAAAAGAGATATCATTTAATTGAAAATATAATTTATGCAGAAAAAATTATATATGATGCAAATAGAAACGTTGCTATGTGGTACGAGAATGCAGCAAGAATATTAAATTGGACAACATATGAAATTGAAAAAACTAGTGGAAGAATAGACAAAGATATAGTTGATTATATAGAGAATAAGTTTGATAAGAACTGTAATTTTCATAGACATTTACTTGTAAACGATCCATATTTTAATGTATCAATTATAAAAAAGATTAATTGGATTAAAAAGAAATATGAATCATATTTATCATCAACTGATTTTGAACAGCTTAAAAAAGATATCTTTTACATAATTTTAGTGTTACATTCAATTGATACACATCACTATTTTCATGTGGATAATAAGGGTACAAATTTTAAAAATATATTAGAATCTTACGATGAACTATTTAATCAAATTTATAGATTTGTAAAGAAGTCAAAAGAAATATATGATTGCAATAATGGATATATACATAATTATGATTTGAAAGGCGAAGTAGATTTAATCGATACTGAAGGTAATTATATTGAGATTAAATGTGTAAAAGATATTGGATTGAAACATATATTACAACTACTCGTTTATAATATAATGAAACTATTTGAAATAAAAAAAGATACAATGTATGATTTCAAATTAAAATTCTTTAATTTTTATAGAGGCGAAGAAATTAATATTGAAATAAAAACAGATAAAGTAAATGAAATCATAGATATATTTAAAAATAATATAAAAACTTAAATGTTATTTATTAAATAATTTAAATTCTTCAAATATTAAATAAATAACATTTATTTAATAATTTGAACAATGATAATTATTAAATAATTTAAATTCTTCAAATATTAAATAAATAACATTTATTTAATAATTTGAACAATGTCAATATAAGTTGGCATTCTCATTCTGCAACAAATATTTGGGCACATTTCTTTTATAATATCCTGGCGTTTTTTAATAAATGTTGGATCTTTATCAATATTACCGAGTGAGATAATATCATCATCTACGTGTAATTCATCGCATACTTCCTTTAGTTTTTTAATTAAAATTGGTTCCTTATTGCCTAATAATTCACCACAAGTTGGACATCTCATATAAAGCATTATTGTATAATATATATAAATAACTTTATTTTTAAAAGTTTAAATTTCATTTTTTATTATATATGTCATCAGAAAGTAAATTAAATTTAAATGCTAAGCAAGAATATATTGAGGAAGAGGAAAGAAAAATTAAAGAAATGATCTTTTTACGTCAATTTAATTATAATTTTGATAAATATAAGGGTGAAGTAAATAAAAAAATGTATGAAAGAGATAAAGAAGAAACAGATATGTTAAATCAAATAGGACAACCAAAAATATTATATAATAATTTTCCATTGATTTTAGGTATAATATTTATAATTGTTGGAATAATTTTTATTTTAACAACTGATAGCAAAAATTTATTTTATTATCAAGCACCAGTAGAAGAAATAGCAGGGGCAAAAAAGTAATTTAATTCAATAATCAAAAATAACTTAATTCAATAATTTTGAGTTTGCAGAGATAATCTGATCAGGATTTGGTAAGGAAACCATTTTTAATGAAGGAGTTGGATATAATTGATATTTATTATCAGGTGTTCTTTCTAGAAATTTATCTATTTTCTTTTTTGGATATGCTTTTTCATATTTATCAACTGGTTGATAAGATTCATTATAAATAATTTTTCTAACATTATAAAATCCATTATCTGGATATGCACATACTTGATAATATGAATATTCTACTTTTGGTGGATTATAACACATATCAGGTGATTTATTTTTTAATACATAACGTGTTTTCATTGGACTAAGAAAGTTAAAGTTACCATTCATATATTATATATAAATATTTAATAATATGAATAAGAACCTGATTCATTTTCAAATCTATTATAAGCCATGTTATTTTTATCTATGACTTTTGTAGTATAATCGTACCCATTTTTATGAATATAATTTTTATATAAATAGTATACTTTATCTAAATAATCATTTAATATATTTTCTAAATCATCTAATGCATCTTTTAAATTATATTGTTCAGGTAATTTAATTCCAATCGATCTTAGATTATTTAAAATAGATCTCTTTTTATCTACCATTAAATCATAAAATACACCACCATACGAATTATCAATATTGACAGAACGAAATAAAATTAAAAAATTTTCTAATTCTTCTACCATTTCTTCATATGCTTCTTCATTATAATAATAATATAATTGTATTCTTAATAAAAATTTAGTAATTACATCATTTTCTGACTTTTCTATTTCTTTAAATTCATTATGTTTATTTGTAATCTTTGGTAATAAAATGTCTTTATATGAAACTGGTTTGTTTTTTTCTTTTATGTCATCTTTATTTTTGTAATATAGATAAAAGAACATTATAAATATTATTAGACCTATTATTTCTTTCATTAATATTAATTGACATAATAATTTTTAAAAAATTGATTTAATTAAACCTTATAAGCAAATCATTATATATAAACAGTATAAAATGGAAACTCTTGTTGTTGATAATAAATTATATCGTTTTAATAACGAATATGAAAATACAGACGATTTAACTAGAAGAGCTCAATTAAAGGCAATTGTAAATAAATTACAAAATAATAATTCTAATAATATTGAAAAATTTAATCAGATATTAAATAATATTCAAACAGTACAAAGTAAAAAACCATATCACAGATTAAATTTATTTCAAAAAGAACAAATTGTAAAAGATTATGTATATCGTAATTGGGGTGACAATAAAATTGAATCATATACAAAACAAATTATGAAATTTATAGAAAATAAAGAAATAGTAACACAAAATATTGTATATGATATAGAAAGTGGAGAATTAAAATCGATTAAAAATATTGATGTGAAAGATGATAAAATTGTTCTTAAAGAGAAAAAAAGTAAAATTAAAATAACAAAAGAGACAGAAGAAGAGACTGAAAAAGAGACTGAAAAAGAAGAGAAAAAAGAAACAAAATCTAAATCAACCGTAGTAAAAAAGTCAGTAAAAGTAAATAAAAAATAAAATTAAACAATAAATAAAATTAAACAACAAAGTGAAGTTTCTTATCTTTGTATGTTTTAAGTTCTAGTTCATTTATAAGTGCATTAATATTATTTTCTTGAAGTAACATTTCAAAATCATTAAAAATTTTAGTAAAGAACGTTTCTTCTATATTCATATGTTTTAGTTTCAAACAATAAATTGGACTAGAAATGCATTCTACTTTAATTTCTAAATTATCAGATACATATGATTCAAGATATTTACTAAATAATTGTAATGATTGTTTTAATTTATTTAAACCATCTTCTTGACAAATAATTAATTTAAATTCTTTATATGATTCACAAAAGTCAATTTTAATCTTTGTTTTAATTAATTCTGCTTCTTTTTCACCAAAATATTTATTTGGGTTAAGTAAAATATTATTATATAAATCTTTTACTGAGAGGTCATCATACATAGATGGGTCAAGTAACGAATCAGTTTTAAAACCCATTTCTTCAAGAAAGGTTTGTATTTCTACAATTTTTTGGGCAAACATAAACTGTTCTAAAAGTGGTTCACGTTTTTCTTCTTTAATTTTCATAAAAGATAAATTGATAATATTAGTATCATATGAAAAGACACTGCATGGATAAATCTTACCATGTTTAAATATTTTCTGAAGATTTGTTTTCCATTTAGAAATTTCAGTTAGAGGAATAAATGCCTCGCGTGAATCGTAATCAATAATTTTTACATAGACACCTAGATCAGTAGGTTTCATGTTATAGTCGGCTAATTCGACGAAACAAATAGAATCCATTGGAGGAAGATTATCTGGAATATTGTAGTACATTTTAATTAATATATAATTATATTAAAAGTAATTAAGTTAATATAATTTCAATTTTTATAGTGGAATTGGTACTACTACCCATATTAATAAATCATTATTATACTCTTCATTATCATTCTCATCAAAGTCTACAAGTCTTACATTATAGTCAAATTTTTCTAATTTAGCAACAAAATCTATAAATTCTTTTGTTTTAACATCTGATTTATTTATGGTATTGCAATAAATTTCTTTATAATTATCTTCCATATCACATACAAAATTATTTTTAGTAAATTTTAACCATATTTCATCGTGAAGTAAATGTTTACAATTAAAAGAGGCAAACTTTAAAAGTTGAGAAATATTTGTCTTATCTAATTTATTTATTTTATTATTAATTACTTCTAATCTTTGATTATTAGAAGGCGCGACAAAGTTATATAATTCATTATCATCAAAAGATTTGAAATTATAAAATCTAAACTTATTTTGTTCAGTTTGTTCATGATTAAAGTAATGCTTTTTAAAAGATATATTATAAAGATTTATTTTGTCACCAATAGTCTTTTCATAATTTTTTAAATTTTCCATAATTTATATTTAATTTATATTTATTTAAGTTAGAATAAACGTAAAAACGTAAAAAATAGATATTTTAAATCTATTTTTTTAATATAAAAATAAATTAAAAATGTTTTTAAAAATTATTTTACTAATAGTATGTCTTTTAATAATAATTATATTTTATATTCAAAGAAATTATAGAAATTTAATAAATTTAATTAATAAATTTTTTAATATAACAATTAAAGTAAAGGGTTTAAAATATTTAGATTTTATGAAAAATAATAAAGTAATATTAATGAGTAATCATCAAGAATGGTATGATGGTCTAGTAATAGACTCTGTATTAGAATTTTCAAATATAAATAAAGAAATGTTTGCAGTTACAAAACATAATATATTTGGTGATCCCTCTGATAATAATATTATTTCAAATATTTTAGCATTATTTAAAGAAAGATTATTTAAATATTTTAAATTAATACCTCATGAAAGAGGTAATAGATTAAGTGGTATGAATACACAAAATAAAATGTTAGAATTATTAGACAATAATAAAACAATAATCTTGTTTCCAGAAGGTACTATCTCATATATGGGAGTATCAAAAGAGTTTAAACCAGGTTCATTTAAAATGTGTGCTGATAATAATATATCAATAATACCAATGACTATTTATTATAATAAACAAATTAATAAGAATGGTAAATTTAGTTTATCAAATATGTTTAATTTACAAGTTACAGTACATATTCATAAAGCTATATCAAATTCAAATTGGGAAGAATTAAGAACAGATACATATAATAAAATTATTGGTACGTTAAAAGATAAATATAAAGAATTAAATATCAACTATGAACAACCTAATTAAGTAGAATGTTTTATATTTACTTTTTTTCCTTTGGATGTTAATATTTTATTTTCAACTGTAATTTCTCCTTTATGAATTTTATTATGACACTCATCACAAATTACAATTAAATTTGCCATAGAATTTTTTAATAAATGTTCTTTATCTTCTTTTAATACTTTACCATTTTTATCTTTTTCGCAATCCTTTTGGAAATTAATATGATGTGTTTCAAGTGGTAATTTATCACCTTTAACATTATTTTTCATACAGATTTCACATTTATATACATATAAATTACTATTATAACGGGAAGTTTTTCCAGAAATCATAGTATCAAAACTATTAGTTAATTCATTTTTAATTTTCATTGTTAAATCCATGAACTCTTTATTTTGGATAATATATTTTGCAACTACTATACCGTATACTTTATCTCCAGAACCATCTTTTAATTTTCTGTCATAAATTAGACTATCTGTCTTTGGATCAAAATCCACAGATAAATGGAATGCTTTTACATTATCTAATTTTTTAATACAATCTAAATGTATTAATTCGTGAAGATGTGTTGCAAATATAAAACTTGACTCAGTTTGTGATAAAGATACTATAGTACTTGCAACAATTGCATTACCAGAGATATGTTCAGTACCTCTACATACTTCATCTCCAATAATTAGAGATGTTTTATTTGATCTTTTGATTATAGAGTTTAATTCAACCATTTCTAAACTAAAAGAACTTAGCCCTTTAAACAAGTTATCATTACCAGTGATTCTAGTATATATAGATGAGTATGGAGCTAATTCAAAACTTTTTGCTGGAACAAACATTCCAGATTGTGCCATAATTACACTTAAACCAACTGCCTTCATCAAAACTGATTTACCAGAAGAATTTAAACCGTAGATTAACATACCTTTTAAATCATTACCCAAATTAATAGAATGGGGTACATATTCATAATCGATAATTCTTTCTACTATGGGGTGTCTCAAATTTGTTGCTTTAACAAAAGAAACTTCATTTGATACTATTTTGGGTTTTACAAAACCGTATAAATCCGCTGTAATTGCATTAGAGACTATGTAATCAATATAAGTAATAAAACTAATTACTTTATTAAATATTGTTTCATATGTATCATGTATATATTTAAGTTGTTCATGATATGTTTTTTCTACTAGTTTGATTAATTGTTGTTCAATTTCAATTAAATCAAAAGTTTCTTCTATTTCTTCTGTCTCTAATTTTTCTAAAGCTTTCAAATCTTTTTTTATTGATTTCTTCTTTGAAGATTTCTTACTACCTTTACGACTATTCTTTTTACTACCTTTCTTTTTAACCTCTATAACTTTATTTTCTTTATTTTCTTTTTTAATAAATAGTTTAATTTGTGACTTAAGATTTTTAATTTCAAATTGGTTTAAATCTATTTGAATAGAATTATCCGTTTTTGAATCATCTTCTTCATCAGTTGAATCAACTTCTGCCTCATCATCATTCTTATTAATCTTATCAAGATAAGATTTAATTGCATCAAAACGAGTAGAAGACATTTCTAGAAAATAACCTTCTTTTTTTGTATTTGATATTTTAGAAACAGTATTATTTAAAATTGCGTTTTCTTTGGTTTTCTTAGTTGCCTTATTCAATCTAATCTTATGTAAAATCATATCAAATTTGTTTTTAATTTCAGATAAAGTTTCATATTCTGTATCAAACTTTTTAACTAGATTATCTATTTCAGAAAACATGTTTTTATGGAAAAAATTTGTTTTAATATCTCTTAATATATTTTTTCTTAATTCATTTTTGTTAAATCTTTCTCGAGAATATTTGATAAAAGCATCAAGATCTTTTTCGTGTTCTTTAGAAAAATATAAATTTGCTAAAGGACTCCCTTTAATCATTTCTAATATTTCTGGGATTGTTTCAAAAGAATCCAAAAGATCCGCAAGCTCATATGGATTTAAAATTGATAGATTACATTTTCTTTTTAATTTTTCTATATCACATATCGTACTAAGTTTTTCAGAATATTTTTTATATAATTTATCTTTTTTAAGATAATCAACATTATCTAATATTTGAACAATATCTTTTGAATTTCTTAATGGATTAGATAAGATGTTTTTAATATAACGTTTACCCATCGGTGTAGCAGCATTTGAAACAACATCGAATAAAGATTTAAATTTAGTCCCGGTCAAATACATATTATCATCATGTGGTAATACAGATAGTTGAACAACCGCATTGTTACCTAAAAATAAATGTTTATTATTCTCAGTAGAATTTGGTAAACTAAGATTATTAATAATTTTAGGCGAATAATCATATAAGAAATCAAGCAACATTACAAGAGAACTTCTCCCGTATAATTTATGTTCTAGATCTAGAGTTTCGATTATTGATAAATTACTCTTAAATTTAGCATAAACATTATTTAAATATTCTTCTTGGAAACTTAGCTTTAAATATTTAGAATCAAATGATTTAATTTTACAAATCTTTGTATCTACTTGTAAATATTCAATTATAGTATCTAAATTCATCTTACCATCATTATTCTTAATAATAAAAATTTCTCTTGGTCTTAGATTTTGAATAAATTTTAATGCTAAATCTAAACCGTATTCAGTATCTACTATACTAGATAAACCTTCATCTACGATGACTTTACCAGTAGTAATATCAACTGCGGATAATCCTACACATAAGAGAGAACTAATAGAATTAGTTTTATTTAATTTTTGACTTTCATATTCTAAATATAAACATACTGCATAATTTGTATCATTATCAGGAGTTGGAGAGATATAAGTTGATGGTGAAAATATATTAGTTACTTTACGTTTTGGATCAGGAGGTGGTGTTACTTGTTCAATTAAAATTACAGTAAAACCGTTTTGAATAAGTAGAGTTATGAATTTATCACTTGAAACCAAAGGGAATCCAATCATATACGGATTTTTAATAGAAACTTCAAGAATACTTTTATCTTTTTTTGTGCAAATGATATTAAGTAATTGTGAAAGTTCTTTCAATTTTGGTCCAGCTTCATTGGTCATATACATTTCAAAAAATGAACCGACTTGCATTAAAACAATAGTTTTATCGCCATACTTTTCAAAATATAAATTATGATAATTAATATATTCTTGTACTATATTAGTTGCCATTAGACTTATTATATTAATATTAATAATAAGACTTTAAATTAATAAAATCAACTTTTTAATTAACTTTTTAATTAACTTTTTAATCATCTTCGTTATCTTCACCTAAAACCATCTTCTTAAGTTTAGTTTTAAGATATCTTTCTAAGACTTCCTTAACTAAAGATTCGCGGTGTGGCATTTCATACCATTTAACACCTAATTCCTTCATGATTCTAATTAAGATTGCTCTAGTTTTTGATTCGGTTAATATATGCTCTTCAATATAATCAGCTTTAGCTTCTAACACTTTTGATGAATCTTTAGATACGTCATTTGAATCTCTATCATCTAACTTTTTAATTAAACTTACTTTACCGTCTCTGCTGACTAAATATTTAAGGACTGATGAAAAATCAGTAAATAACCATTTATCTAAGGTTTTAAATTTAAAGTATTTAGTAACATCTTGTTGAACAACATATGAATCATTTAAACCAGAGTCAATATCAACATAAAATGAAGCAGGTTTAACACCTAAGATTGATACTGGACCAGTACCAATACCACCAAATCCAACAATGCTATTTGAAATTGGAGTATATGTAGTAAGTGGTGATAAAGTATTTAATGTTGATAAACCAACTGATAATGGTGGTGAAACAGTAGTTTTAACAGTTACAGATGTTGGTGATAATGATAAGCCTGGAGGTGTTGGTGAGATAGTTGTAGTATAAGTACGTAAACTAGTTATGGCAGGATATGATATATCTGTAAGTGGACTTAAAGTTACAGAGTTTGGACTTAATAATAAAGACATGTTTATATATAAATAACACTTATATAAAAAATATTTTTTTATTTATTTTTCCAATGAAGCAAGTATTATATTAATTATATATGAACAGAAGTCATCAACCAATATTTTAATGTTATCTCTCTTTTCATCCATATTTCCTCTCTTACTTTTGAAATATTTAAATAAAAATTTGGATACATCATTTGGATTAATAAATTTTTTTATAATAAAATTTGTTTTAATTATAATATTTTCTTGATCATCAACTTGCCCATTTTTTCTTATTATTAATTCTTCACTTGATTTATCAACAAATAAATATTTTTTTAATCTTTCATAAAAATCTGGCATGTATAATGCTTTTAATATTTTTATAACAAAATCTATAGTTCTATTGTCTATTATATCAATTGTATTACCATATACATTTAACATTGCTTCAAATATTCTATGAGAGGTAGTTATTGGCAAATTAGTATTTGTTATATATTCAATACCGTCTTCATAAGTATGGATATTATAGAATATTACTAAAAATTGTTGTAAATTAAAATCCATATATGGGGTAATAATGTTTAATATTGTATCTTTATCATTTTGTTCTTCATCTTCAGATTCATTTTGAAATTGATAACATTTATCTATATATTCTACTTCTGTAGTTTTTTTTTCTGGATTATATTTTGAAAATTGATTTACTGAACAATATGAATTATTTTTGGATGTTACAATTTCCATACGAATAGGGTGCATACTTCTTTTATTTTTTGGATAACATGGACCAATACATTGTAATCCATTTGCACTTTTAGGATATTTTTTTATATTTGATATTTGATATTCCATATATGAATAAGTATAGATTAAATATATTTTATCTAATAAAATTATAATATGGAATCGCCATTTTTTAATAATGATTTTGATTCAATACTCAGAAT
>JACCDO010211098.1_pt1 | contig 12031 bp, 8 predicted proteins | sample 7446101 | NCBI WGS metagenome assembly JACCDO01 (sample SAMN15323440, study PRJNA562643) | freshwater metagenome | isolation source: river surface water | place: USA:Blue River Watershed | collected 2017-08-16 | reverse complement strand
GTGTAGGCACCACCGCTGGCTTGCGGACCGTTGGAATCGTTTTCGGGCATGGCGGGAACGGAAAATGGCTGGGCGAAACGGGCGGCTTAGACGTCGAGATTGCGGACGTTGAGGGCGTTGTCCTCGATGAACTGGCGGCGGGGCTCGACCTCGTCGCCCATCAGGCGGGTGAACATCTCCTCGGCCTCGACGGCGTCGGTCAGATCAATGCGCAGGAGCTTGCGCTTGGCCGGGTTCATCGTGGTCTCGAAGAGTTCCTTCGCATCCATTTCACCCAAGCCCTTGAAACGGTAGATCTGGATGCCTTTTTTCCCGACCGACTTCACGCCGCTCAGGATTTCCGGGATCGAAAAGATCGGGGTGGTAACGGCCTTGTCGCCCTCGCCTTCGATGAGCTCGAAGAGCGGCTTGTCCTGCGCCGCGTAGTGCTCGATGGCGAGCCCCTTCTTCGCAAGCCGCCCCAGCAGGTCGGCGATGGCACGGGACTCGAGATGGAGATCGGCGTGCGCAGCCCGGCGGCTTTGGCCCTTGGCCTTCTCCAGCTTCTCCTTCGCCTCGGCGTCGCCGAACAGGTCCGGGTTCTCCGTCTTGAACTGCTCGAACGTCTCGTTGCTCAGGAAGTAGTGAACCGACTCGGCATTGCCCTCGCGCACCTTGACGAGGTGCTGCGGCAGCGTGCCGTCGGCGGCCCGCTTATCCACGTAGTCGGCGAAGTCGCCGCCCTGGCGTTTGATGTAGGTGGCGTGCTTATCCAGCGTCTCCAGCAAGCTGAGGATCTCTTCCAGTTGCTTGGCGGGAACTTCCTTGCCGTCGGCGAGGTTCCTGAGCCGGACCTCCTCGGTGCCGTTCTGGAGCAGGATGCGGTTCAGCTGCGCATCATCGTCGACGTAGTCCGTGCGTTTCTTGCGGGTGATCGAGTAAAGCGGCGGCTGGGCGATGTAAACGTAGCCATCGCGGATGAGCTGCGTCATCTGGCGATAGAAGAAGGTGAGCAGCAACGTGCGGATGTGCGAACCATCCACGTCGGCGTCGGTCATGATAATGACCTTGTGGTAACGCAGGTTATCGAGCTTGAACGCGCCTTCCCCTTCGCCGCCACCGATGCCGGTGCCGATGGCGGTGATCATCGTCCGGATTTCATTGTTCTGGAGCACCTTATCGAGGCGCGCCTTCTCCACGTTGATCAGCTTGCCGCGGATCGGGAGGATGGCCTGGAACTTACGGTCGCGGCCCTGCTTGGCCGAGCCACCGGCGGAGTCGCCCTCGACAATGTAGAGCTCGGTGTTGGCCGGGTCGCGGTCCGAGCAGTCAGCCAGCTTGCCCGGCAGACCGCCACCGGAAAGAGCGGACTTGCGGACCGCTTCGCGGGCCTTACGCGCAGCCTCGCGAGCTCGGGCAGCGTTCAATCCCTTCTCGACGATCTTTTTGGCGATGGCCGGGTTGTCGTCGAAGAAATTCATCAGGCCCTCGTAGGCCGCCGAACCGACGTAGCTGTCCACTTCCGGTGAGATGAGCTTCACCTTGGTCTGCGACTCAAACTTCGGGTCGCTGTGCTTGACAGAGATGACCGCCGTGAGCCCTTCGCGAACGTCATCCCCGGTGATCTGCGGGTCCTTGTCCTTGAGGAGCGAATTGGCCTTCGAATACTGGTTGATGGCCCGGGTCAGGGCGCTGCGGAAGCCCGAGAGATGGGCGCCCCCGTCGGGATTGTGGATCGTGTTCGTGTAGCAAAGAACCTGGTCGTTATAGGAGTCGTTGTATTGGGCGACCAACTCCATGTGGATCTCCACTTCCTTGTCCGGCGTGACCATCTTCGTCTCCTTGCGGATTGAAAACGGCTTCGGGTGGATGACGGTCTTGCTCTTGTTGAGCTGCTTCACGAACTCCTCGACACCGTCCTTGTAGAAGAACACCTCCGGCGGATGCTCAGTCTGCCTTTCGTCAGCGAAAACGATCTCCAGCCCGGAATTCAGGAACGCCAGTTCCCTCAGACGCTGGGAAATCCGATCGGCCTTGAACTCGACGGTTTCGCGGAAGATTTCAGCATCCGGCTTGAAGGTAATCAGCGTGCCAGTGCCCTTGGCTTTGCCGATGACTTCGAGCTTTTTCATGGTCTTGCCGCGCTCGAACTCCATGTGGTGAACCTTGCCCTCCCGGCTCACCTCAACCTCGAACCATTCGGAGACGGCGTTCACGCACTTGGCGCCGACGCCGTGGGTGCCACCGGAGAACTTGTAGCCGCCCTGGCCGTATTTGCCGCCCGAGTGGAGGGTGGTCAGCACGAGTTCAACTCCGGGCAGGCCGCTGTCTTTGTTGATATCCACCGGGATGCCGCGGCCGTTGTCGCGGATACTGATCGAGCCATCCACGTGGATCGTGACTTCGATCTTGGTGCAATGGCCGGCCAGATGTTCATCCACCGAGTTATCGAGAACCTCGGAGACGCAATGGTGCAGCGCGCGTTCGTCGGTGCCGCCAATATACATGCCCGGCTTCTTCCGGACTGCTTCCAAGCCCTTCAGTTGGCCCAGTTTGTTGGCGTCGTAACTTGAACTAACCGCGTTTGATGGTTCAGACATGGCGATGCTCGGGAACCATGAAATGTCCCCGAAAAATGCTTCGAAGGAGAGCCTATCGGCCGGGGCAAACGGCACAACAGCAAAGTCCCCAAAAACAGAAGGCCTCCCCAAGGGATTGGGGAGGCGAATCCGAGGCTACCAAATTAGTGGGGGTTACTCGCCAGCAGTCACCAAGACCAACCACGCGTCGTCCCACCGGTCCTTGGAGTTCGCGCCAATGGCCACGGTTTCGCCTTTGCGCAGCGCCTCAATCGAAACCTCCTTGGTGAAGACAGGCTCGGTCGGCTTCTCCGCCATCGGGTTGAAGATCTGAACCTCAATATGGCCCTTGGCCGCAGGCTTGAGTCCCACGGTGCACCGCTCGCTCAGAGTGAACCGGCAGGTCTCCTTTGCCACCGCATCAGCATGACTATTGACGATGAAGTAGTTCTTCCAGCGAAGATTGTTCAGCAGCTTGGCCTTCAGCTGCGGGCTCAGTTGCTGGTAGTCCTTGTTGGGGGGCTGTGCCTCATCGGTTCCCCAGATCAGTTGGGTTCGGACCTTGAATTCGCCGGCCCAAACCGAGGCGCCCAGCGTGAGGGCAGTCAACACGGCAAAAAAGCGACCAAAACCAGAGCGGGTAGGCATAACAGGTAGTTGCGACCGCGACGTATCCAAAGCGTTCACCACCATGACTCAGTTGATCCAGTGGATGGTAAGGGCGTCGTTGTCGGAATGGAAAGTCATCACCGACGCATCGGCGAGCGCGGAGCTTGTTCCCGACCTCATCGTCACGATCACCGCCAGCGCAGCTACTCCGAGGGCGGGAGCCAGCCATCGGATCCAACTCACGAGGGAACCGCCCTTGGCGCCGCGGGATTCGATCGCTGCCTCCGCGGCAATGCGGCGCTGGATTTGCGACCAATAAAACTCACGACTTTCGGGCACGGTGGCGGCGGGTTCGTGCTCGCGAATCGCCTGCCGAACCGCCTGCAATTCGTCCCGCAAGGCGGACGCAGACGCGTCCTCCCGCAACCAGCGTTCGACCTCCCGGTCGCGGCTTGGCTCCAGTTGGCCGTCCAGTTTCGCCTGAATCTCCAAGGCTTGTTCCAGTTTCATGTCGATAGGTCAGTCTTCGGTTCGTTCGCGCTGCAATCCCCGCAGCAAGGACGCCATCCGGCGTCGGGCGTAAAATAGTCGGGACATCACGGTTCCGATGGAAATGCCCACTTTCTTGGCGATTTCCTTGTATTCGAGTCCCTGAAATTCGTGCAGGACAAGCACGGTGCGATGGGACTCCGTGAGCTTCCCCATGGCCTCGTCGATGCGTTTGCGCAGCTCATCTTTTTCCAGTCCTTCCGTGGGGTTGGTGTGCTCGACCGGCATCTGCCGTTCCACTCCGCCCGCCTCTTCGTCCAATTGTTCAATCGACTCCGCCCGCACCTTCTTGTGCCGCCGAATCTGGTCGAGGCACAGGTTGATGACGATCCGGGTCATCCAAGTGGCGAACGAGGAGTCGCCCTGAAACTGATGCAACCGTTGCCAAGACTTGACCCATGCTTCCTGCGAGAGATCCAACGCCTCTTCCTCGTTGCGCATCATCAGCAGCGCCCGGGCATAAATCTTGTCCCGGTGACGGTATACCAACTGTTCAAATGCTTCGGTATCGCCGCCTTGCGACCACTTGACCAATGCATCATCCGGTTCGGAGGTGTAATCGTGCTTCAACGACACAGGCACCGACGCCGAAGCGGTCTGGTTATTCAGGCCAACTTTGCCCGCCGCGCCACCGCCGGGAGATTTCGCCGTCGGAGCAGCTTTGCTGGAGCCGGCTTTGGCCATGGCTAGAGCTTGCCCTTGGAGCTAGGTATCAGGCCGGCAATCCGCGGATCCCGTTGGCACGCAAAGTCCACCGCCCGGGCGAAGGCCTTGAAGAGGCTTTCCACGACATGGTGCGGCTCGCCTCCGTAAAGCAGTTCCAGGTGCAAATTGCACCGCGCTTCATTGGTGAAGCCTTGGAAAAACTCCCGGGCCAGGCCGAAGCGGAAAGCCGAGGACATGTCCTGATTCTTATCCGCCTCCGAAATTCGACGCTGACCGAGGTCATCCATGCCTCGCCATACAAGAAAAGGCCGGCCACTGAAGTCGATGACGCACCGGGCCAGGCATTCGTCCATGGGGACGAAGGCTTCGCCCGTAAACGGATTGCGCGGGTCGAAGCCGCTGCCATAACGGCGGACTCCCCGTTTGTCGCCCAGCGCCTGCACGAAGGCCTGCCCCAGGGCGATGCCGCAATCCTCGACCGTGTGGTGGGCGTCAATATGCAGGTCGCCCTTGCAGCGAAGTTTGAGGTCGCAGATCGAATGCCGCGCGAAGGCCGTCAGCATGTGATCGAAGAAACCGACCCCCGTCCGGACATCGGCCTTGCCCTTGCCGTCAACGTCCAAGGTCAGCCGAATATCCGTCTCGGACGTCTTGCGGTGAATCTTCGCGGTGCGGGACAGCATGGGAGCAGTCATTGGGCGCTGGCTTCAGGCCGTCGCCAATTGCGGCCACAACAAGGCGCTGGTGCGCATGCCGGCGGCGAAGGCGTCCAAGGAGAATTTTTCGTTCGGCGAATGCGGATTATCGTCGGGCAAGGCCATGCCCAGCAACAGGGTTTCCGCCTTCAGGTGCTTCTTGAAGGCGGACACGATTGGAATGCTCCCGCCTTCCCGCAGCAGAACCGGCTCATGACCGAATCCGGCCTTCAGCGCCCTAAGCGCGCCCTGGGCCAGCGGCCCGGTCGGGTCCACGAGATACGGTTCGCCCCCATGGCCATGCTTGATCGTGATCCGAACCGACGGCGGGCAGAGGGACTGCAAATGCTTCTTCACCGCCGCAATGATCTTCTTCGGCTCCTGGTCCGGGACCAGTCGCAACGTGATCTTGGCGGTTGCCCAAGCCGGAATGATCGTCTTGCTCCCTTCGCCTTGGTAGCCGGACGTCAGCCCGTTGATTTCAAACGTCGGCCGCGCGGAGCGTTGTTCGTCAGCAGTGAAGCCCACCTCACCGAACAGTTCGGGCACGCCCAGAAACTTCCGATACTTGGCCTCGTTGTAGGGCACCCGCGCCAATTGCTTCCGTTCGTAGGCCGAAAGTTTGACCACGTCGTCGTAGAAGCCCGGCACGGCGATCCGGCCCTTCTTGTCCCGCATCTGGGCCAGCAACTGGCAAAGTGCCATCGCCGGATTTTCCAAACTGCCGCCGTAAATTCCCGAGTGGAGATCCCTGGAAGGTCCGTCCAACCGGATCTCGAAGGCTGCAATCCCACGCAACGCGTAGGTCAGCGCCGGATGCTTGAGGGAGGGAATCCCGTTGTCGGAAATCACCACGGCATCGCAGGCCAGTTCGCGGGCGTGCTGCGGCAGAAACTCATAGAGTGCCTTGGAACCGACCTCTTCCTCTCCTTCGATCAGGAAAGTCAGGTTGCACGGCAGAGGTGTCCCGGACTTCAACCAAGCCTCGGCCGCAATCAAGTGCGCAAGATGCTGCCCCTTGTTATCGCTGATGCCGCGGGCGAAGACATTTCGGCCATCGCGCCGGGGATGAAACGGCGGGGAGGTCCACAGGTCGAACGGTTCCGCCGGCTGCACGTCGTAGTGCCCGTAGACGAGGAAGGTCGGCTTCTTCGGATCGTGGGCCGGCGTCTTGGCCACGACGATCGGATTTGTCTTGGTCTCGTGAACCACGGTCTCCAAACCAGCCGCCCGACACCGTTGGGCAATCCAGTCCGCGCTGGTGCGCAGATCGGCCGCGTGCTGCGACTGGGCGCTCACCCCCGGGATGCTGGCGTAGGCAAGCAACTCGCCGACGAACCGTTCTTCGCCGGCCGCGAGATAACTGAGAATGGATTCCATGTTGTCCGGGAAGGATTCTGAAGTTCAGGGCTGTTTCTTCGGCTTGAGCAGGTCAAACGGGTTTAGCGGAGCCGCCTGATTCGTGGCCGGCGAGTTCGTGCTGCGAGGACCGCCCAGCAGATTTCCCAAGGCCGCGCCCAAGCCGCCGCCGGGAGAGTTGGTGGCAGCGGGCGCGTTGGTCTTGTTCCCGCCGCCGAAGATGCGGCCCACGCCTTCAGCCAGGTTGGCCCCCTGCTCCAAAACCGCCTTGCCGCTGTTTCCGACGAGGCCGGCACTGGCGCGCACCGCAAATCCGGCGAGGGCGGCGTAGTTGATCTTGGGTTCGGCCTTGCCCACGGTTCCTTGGACGGTCAGGAAGTCCGGCAGGGCGACGTAAACCGTGTTGGTCGGCGTGCCCGCGGAAACCAGACCGCTCTTCTGAGCCAACTCCCGCCGCAGGGCGACGCCCACGGGAATTTGCAGGGCGGAATTGGTCAGGACCGCAGCCAAGGTGACGGTGCCTTTGGCGGTCGCCTCAAACGCGGCGCTCCGGATCAGGGCATTTTCCAGCAGGACTTTTCCTGCGCCCATGCTGCCCCCGAGGTTGATCGCCTCGATGGGCGACTTCGTGATTTCGTCCACCCAACCAGGATTCGCGCCCCCGCCACCGGTCAATTTGCCCACCAAATTTCCGAGGGCTGCGCCGGGATTACGGATCATTTCCGGGATGGCAATGATCGCATTGACCACCGTCTTGAGCATCGAACTCTGGATGCTGGAAATCGCCAGGTTGAGGTTGGTGGTGGCAACGCTGAACGAGCCCGTCAGGTTCTTCTGCAAGGCTGCCCCGGTTACGCCCGCCCCCTTGGTTTGCAACTTCGCGATGATGGCGCCGCCCAACATGTCGGCTTGGTCAGGCACAAAGGTGTTGTTGAATGGGCGGAGCGGCACGCCATCCGCGGTAAAGTTGACGTCGTAGGTGTAGCCGGCCACGCCGAGGTTCGCCTTCGCGGTTGCCTGCACCGGCGCGCCGTTGAGGAAAAGGGAAAGCGGTTCCAGGGAAACGCTGTTGTTGTCCAGCTTCACCTTGGTCACCCAGTTCGACACAACCAACTCCCGCAGGAAGACCTTGGCGATGTTGAGGTCCAAATCGAACCGCTTCAGCGGCAAGTTAATGGCCGCAGGTTCCTGACTGGGGTCAGCCGACGGAGCCGACGCGGTTTGCGCCTTCACCGGCGCTGGCGCGACGTTGGTCCCCGTCCCCGAGAACAGATTGAACAGCGGGGTAAAGTCCAAGCCGGTGCTCTGCACGCTCAACGAACTCGGCGCCGGGTTGTTCGTGGCCAAATCCAATTTGCCACTCGCCACGAGTGTGTTTTCCGCGCGGGCCGTCGCCCCAAGATCCAGCTTGAACTGGCGGAGATTCACGGCCTGCCCCTGCTGGGCCGCATCCACCGCAAACCCGATGGCCAACGGCGTGGTGGGCAATTTCCCGGCCGGGTCCACGGCGACGAAATTCTGGACCTTCAACTGCCCCTTGAATGCGGATTCCCCGGACAAGGCGATCGTGCCCGAGCCCTCGCCATCGAGGGAGATGGACTGCAATCGGTTGGGGGCCAGCGCGGCCGCGACAAAGGGTCCCATCGCGCTTTCGTTGAAGCCCACGGACTTGAAGTTGAAGCTGCCGGTCTTGGCCTGCGGATCGAACTTGCCCGCCAGATCAATTGAGCCGCCCGGAGCCGTGCCGCTCTGGGCGGCTAGCGTCAGCCGCTGCAAGGTGACGGTGTTGAGCGTGAGATCCGCCGCGCCCTGGATGCGCGCCTGGTAGTCGGTCAGCACGGCGTCCTGCACCTTGCCGTTGAGATCGGAGGCGGAAATGTTCAGCGAAACATTGGTCGCCCCGGGCCGGATGCCCGCCTGGAAGGAAGCCACGGCCGAGCCGCGACGGAACTCCAATCCAGCCACCGGATAGATGCGCAGGACCTGCGGCAAGCTCACGTCCACCGAGGCCTGAAGCCCGAGGGTCTGTTGTTGGGAATGTTGGTTCGCAAAGGCAGTCAGTTTGGCCACCTGCTCGCCGCCATTCTGGATCACCAGTTCGGACCGATCCAACGTGGCCGTCATGAAGTCTTCCAGGCTGCCGGCTGCCCCGAAGGTCAATTGGAGTTGGTTGAACTTCGCTCCCGCCACCTCGCCGGTAAGGCGATCAATGCCGCCGGTCAGGTCCAGCTTGAGCAACCGGCCGTCGCGGTCCGCGGTGACCTTGGCCGTCAGGTTGACTTTGCCCGCGGGAACGGTCGGCCCGGCAAGGGTTCGCCAATCGGCCAATTCCAAGGCGTTCAGGCTGAGCGTGAACGTCGCCTCGCGGAAGCCGGGTGCGGTGCGATCCCACGCCAAGTTCATCGGGCGATCCAGCCCGCCGCGCACCAAGTCACGCCCACCCTGCCGGATTTGCAGGTCCACCTTTTCGGCGAGCGCCGTCTTGTCGGCCAAGTTGACGCTGAATTTATAGTCCAACGCCAGGTCGAGGACCGGCGAGGCGCCGTTGGTCAGCACGAGGCCGAACTGATTGACGGAGAGTTTGCCGTAGGAAGCAAACAACTGCCCGAACTGGGCGAGATCCACCCGGCCCGCGGCGCTGATCGAAGTATTGCCAAAACCCAGCCCGGTCGCGGCAGCCGCGATTCCCAGGACCTTTTGGTCAATGCCGTCCACCGAGTAATTGATTCGGGCTTCGCGTTTCACCAAGTCATACGGACCATTCAGGGAAATGCTGCCCAATGCCTGGTTACCCCGGTTGAAGGTCAGTTTGAACTGCTTCAGTTCGGTCGCCGATAGGTCCAAGGCGAGACCCGCTCCTGCGTTGGCCAAGTCCTTGAAAGCGCCCGCGGCCGCCCCGATGTCGAACTTCAGCTGTCCGGCCACCGCGGACGGCATCAACTTCGCATCGAGTCCGACGGCAAACGAACCCTCGCCCTTGGCGGCGATGCGGTTGGTTCCCTGGACCGAAGAACCAGCGAGGCCGAGGAGCAGTTTGCCCGTCTGACCATTCCCGAGCTGGTCGAGGCTGAGGTTCAGCCCCGTGACTTCGCTCACGTCGGTGCCGCCCGCCGTTTCCTTCGAATAGCGAAGCGTCGCATTCTTCAGGTTGAAATTCCGCAGGTTGAGCTTGATGGGCTCAGTTGATTCCGGCTGGGCCGCCTTGGGCTCCGATTTCAGGCCCGCGAGCAGTTTCGACAGGTTGCTGTCGCCGTTCAGCTTCTCGACGACGGTCACGGTCGGCGATTCCACGGTGATTTCGTCCACCTGGATGTCGCCGCCGAGAATTGCGAACAAGCCGTAGCGAACCCGGACCAGTTCCACCGCAAACAAGGTTTCGCTGCCCCGGGGCGTAAGCTTTACCTTGCGCAGCTCCAACTGGCGGAAAGGGCTGACGCTGATGTCTTCCGCCACAAGCTCGGCGCCGAGTTTGCCGGCCACCTGCGGCAGGATCGCCGACTTGATGAACCACCCGCTGGTGGCCACGAAGTAGACGACCACCAAAAGGCCAGCGAGGCCGCCCACGATCAGCGGCCATTTCTTGCGAGGTTTGTATTGCGAGACATCCATGATCCAAAAGCCCGCATCGGCCCACGGACTGTGGGCCGATGCGGGCGCCAAGTTAAGGGGGAGCCCCCCGGCCGCAAGCGGCTTCTCACCCGTAGGCTGCCAAACAAAAACCCGCACCGGGACAGCGGTGCGGGTTGCGAGGCAGTGGATCGGATCAGACCGTCTTGGTCTGGCCCGGCACGGCGATCTTGTAGAAGCCGTTTTCGTCGGGCAGCGACTTGGGCATCGCATCCCACGCCAGCTTTTCCGGGAACAGGTCGATCTGGGAATTGATCGCGTCATCCCAGGAAATCTCCGCGCCGGAATAGGTCGCCATGCGGCCGAGGATGGCAGTCATGGTGGATTTCGCCCCGTTGAAGGCCTCGTTGTAGTCCTTGTTGCCGCGGATCGCCGCAAACAGGTCGTCGTGTTCCTGCTGGTAGGGATCCACGTTCTTGGTGCCGCGGAAGCGCCAGGCTTCGGCGCCAGTGGCACGGATGACGTGCCCGCTCACGTCGGCGTTGCCCTTGGTGCCCACGCAATGCTCGCTCACGCTGCTCCAGGCGCCACGGATGTGGCGGCACTGGCTGAACGCGGTCGAACCGTCGGCGTAGAAATATTCCACCGCGTGGTGATCGTAGATTTCGCCGTATTCCTTGGCGGTGCGGACTTGGCGGCCGCCCATGCCCCGGGCCTTCACCGGGTAACCGTTCTTGACCCAGTTAGCAACGTCGAGGTTGTGGATGTGCTGTTCGCAGATGTGGTCGCCGCACAGCCAGTTGAAGTAATACCAGTTGCGCATCTGGAACTCCATTTCGGTCTGGCCGGCCTTGCGCGGATTGACCCACACGCCGCCGTCATTCCAATAGACGCGCAAGGTGTGGATGTCACCAATGGCCCCGTCGTGGAGGCGCTGGATGGTTTCCAGGTAGCCGGGCTGGTGATGGCGCTGGAGGCCGATGCCGACCTTCAGGTTTTTCTTCTTGGCCTCTTCGGCGGCCGCGAGGAACCGGCGCACGCCCGGGGCGTCGGTCGCGACCGGCTTCTCCGCGAAGACATGCTTGCCCTGCTTGACCGCCTCCTCGAAGTGGAACGGACGGAAGCCGGGCGGCGTGGCTAGAATCACGACGTCCGCCAGCGAGATGGCATTCTTGAAGGCATCCAGGCCCACGAACTGCCGGTCGGCCGGGACGTCCACCGAGTTCGGATGCGCCTGCTTCAGGCTGTTGAGCGCGCCGTCGAGCCGGTCCTTGAAGGCGTCGGCCACGGCGACCAGCTTCGTGCCGGGAACGTTGAGCGCCTGGTTGGCCGCCCCTGAGCCACGGCCACCGCAGCCGATCAGGGCGATCTTCAGCGTGTCGCTGGACTGCGCGAACGCAAAGCGGCTCGCGGACAAGGCCGCCACCGCGGCCACGCTGGTGGAGGAGATGAAGCTTCGGCGGGTAACGGGAGGAATGATCGACGACTCTTTCATAGATTTGCTGTGCGGCTGGTCGGACGGCCAGTTGGACCGACCGATTCAAGCCTTGAGTGATTCGCTGGGATGCGCGGGAACTCTGGGTGCGAAACGGACCTTCGGGCAAGAGTCCTTTCGTGCATGTCGGGTGGGTTAATCAAGCGGTGGGGGATGGAGCGGCGAGCATCGCTTGGCGTGAGAATACTGCGTTTCGGCCATGGCCGAGCCATGTCCCTCATTCCGACATCGGCGAGCCAGACCTGCGCGGCTTCAACTTGGACCCTTTACTTCGGCTCCGGTTGGGCTTGGGTTCCCAACCAATGCCAATCCCCCGAAACGCCGCCGCCCTGAATCACGCCGCGGCCAGAGCAAGTTCTGCGACCGGAACCAGGTCCCCAGTGGGCTCGCGAGTGATCCTCGCGGCGGCGTTGGCAACCGGATGGGCAACGCCCACGACGGCACAGACCGTTCCGACGGCGGCCCCAACGATACCGGACACCACCTACGAGTTTCGCCCGGGGTCATTCGACGGCATCGGCAAGTGGTTCATG
>JACCDO010582492.1_pt1 | contig 12032 bp, 5 predicted proteins | sample 7446101 | NCBI WGS metagenome assembly JACCDO01 (sample SAMN15323440, study PRJNA562643) | freshwater metagenome | isolation source: river surface water | place: USA:Blue River Watershed | collected 2017-08-16 | reverse complement strand
TTTTTAAATATATCTAAATTTTGAAAATTATCTTTTACTTCTAAAAAAGAATAATCTTCTATTATTTTTTTTCCATTATTTTTTCGTTTTTTATTTATAAAATAAAAATATAAATTTTTTAAATCTTCTTCATTTGTTATATTTTTATATAATATTATATCATCTAATGTATTCATTTGTTTAAATATATTATCTAAATTATTTATAATATTTACAAAAACATTCAAATATTCATTTTTCTTTTTTTTAATATCTTTTTTTAATTTTTTTGGAATATCAGCTGTTATTAATAATTCATTTGTATATTCTTTTACTTTGTCTTCAAAATGATTTAAAATGTATTTTTCATTTTTACCTAATTCATTAATTAATTTTTTATTTTCCTCAAATACATCTTTATCCTTTTTTTCATATTTATTTTTTTTTATTTTTTTTACACTTTGCTTATTTATAATTTTATTGATATTTTTTTTTTTAATTAACATTATTATCCTATTATAATTTAATATATATTATTCAAAATTAATAATAAAGATATTTTTAATTTTTCCAAAAATCTTTTCTAAATAATTTTAATACTTGATAATTGATTTCATTTAATGTAATAAACAAACTCTCTTTGATATTTTCAAATTTATCACTTTTCATAAACATATATAATTTATCAATATTTTCAGGTGTTTCAATAATACCTTTAGCATAATTTGTTAAACCATATTCACCATTTTTATCTTTCAAAAAACCAGTAGCTCCACTACCAAATATTAATTTTGTAACACCAAAGTGCCCTTTTATTTCATTTGAATAATGGAATTTTGGTTCATCATTTACTTTAATTGAGTATACACATGGATATTTGAATTCATCTTTTTCTATTGAATTCATATTCTTTTTATCTGTACCATACATTGATCTATCATAAATAATATCAAATGTAGGTTCATTATCTTTAGCAATCAAAGAATATATATAATTAATATTTTTTGATGGTATAAATAATTTATTTTTAATATTCAACTGAATATTTACTCCATTTTCATCTATTATATTTGTTGGTCTTGTATTATCAGTATTTAATAATAAATATAAATCAAATCTTACATTACAATTAAATATTTTTTTACCTTGTTTATCATTAAAAATCTTTAAATATATCATTTGACGATTTTTTAATAATTCACTACAAATACCATCAATATGTCTCCATCCTGATGGATGCATTGTACCTAATAATCCATTTGGATTTAACCATTCTTGAATTGATTTTTTAATAAAATGATCCCATAATTTATGATTAGCACCTCTTGCACCACTACCATCTGTAAATGGTGGATTCATAAAAATTGCATCAAATTTAGTTTCTTCATTAAATTTAAAATATTCAAATGGATTAAGTGTTATAGTATTTCCACAATAATAATTTAATTTAATACTTTGAATATTTTTTTTTAATAAAATATTACAAATATATATATTTAATAAATCCTTATCCGCATAATATATACAATTTTCAATTATATATTTATATTTTACATCTTCATTTTCAAAATTACCTTCTAGATTTTTCATCATCTTTTCAATAACCTTCAAAATAAAAGTACCTTTACCACAACATGGTTCAAATACTTTTCTTTCTAATTTCCAATATTGTTCGGGTACTTTATCTACAATATGATTAACAATATCATAAGGTGTTGATATATTACCAAAATTTTTAACTTCCATCTCAGTTGATGTTATATATTGTTGAATCATTTTATGTAAATTTTTTGAATTATTGATATTTGAACAAAATAATTCTTTCATTAATTTAATATTTTTATGGAGTAAATGACCATCTGGAAAATATAAATCTAATAAAGATAATAATTTTTCATTAAATTTTTGCTGATATTGTAAAATATGAATATTCTCATATTTATACCAATCTCTTATTTTTTGATAAAATATCATTTTTAATAATTCATTTTGTTGAATCACTTCAAACATACTTTTAAATTGATTTGATGTCGAATCATAAATTGTTAAAATTATAGATAAAAATATGATATGATTTAAAAAATCTTTGAATTTTTGCAATTCTTTCCATTCTCTGTCATAATCCATTTCATCCATATCTTTTGAATTTCCAACTTTTCCTTTTGTATTTTCCATATCTTTTGGTTTATATCCCTTTTTAACTGAACTATGATCTTTATGTATATCTATATCAGCTATCATCGGTCTACTTTCAATAGAAATTCCAGTACCATTTAAAAAATCAATAGCATTATTATCTAAACTAATATTTTCTAAAAATCGGTCTTCAACAATATTATTGACTCTTTTAGCATCAGCTGATTCAAACCAACATTGATATATTTTATTACTTAATTCTTCAAAACTTATTTCTTGTTCATCAAAAACGGTGTTATGCCATGATTCTTTTTCAATTTCAAATAAATTTAAATCAAATGCCATTTTAATAGCATCTTGTGTTGATACTCCTGTAAATATATTACTTGAATAATTTACAATTAATTGAATTTGTCTATGAAAATTTACATCTATAACATGTCCATATTTTTTAACATATTCTGGTTTATTTTGATTCATTGGTTCATCATAATCATCTGTCATACATCTATACATCGATTGAAAAATCGGATTTAATTCTGACCATGTATTAAATAAAACAACAACATCACATCGAGGTATTGATATACCCATCATACATTTTTTACCACTTAAAACTAATAATCCTTTCTTTTTATTAATAATTGAATTATATTTTTTATTTATTTTTTCAAGTGATGTTTTATCTGTTGTTGAATCATTATCATTTAAAATTAATATATCAAAATCATCATTTATATGATGTTCTTTAAATAAATTTTGAAATGCTTTTGATACATCATTAATTCTTTGTCCTCTTCCAAATGGTAAAAAACACATAATTATTGAAGGATATTCAAATTGAAATCCTCTTTGATTTTCATTACGATTTTTTGCAATTATATTATCTAATATAGTCTTATTTGAAGACCCAATAGGAAAAATACCATTACATAATTTAATTAAACAATCTTCATTTTCAAATGCATCTTTTTCATCATTTAATTCAAAAAAAGCTTTTAATGATAAACCATAATTGGTATCACTATTATTATTAAAATTATGTAAAGTATCTAACATATCATCTGTTAAATTTACTGAATGTAAAACAAGTGATGGTAAACGATTAAAAAATCGTTCAACGTCTTCTAAATTTTCTTCTTCTTCAATACATTTTTTCATTAATGGTCCATGTTTTTCAATTAATTTTTTTTGACATTCCTGGTTTCTTATTCTTTTACATAAAGCAATACTTTCCAAATCAAATAAATTTAAATTTTCAAGTGGAATCCTAAAATAATCCATTGCTGAACCATAAGTTCCTGATACATAAAATTTATGAGCATCTGCTGCATATATTTTAAATATATCATTTGATAAATCAGTACAACCACCATTATGAATTTCATCGGTAAATAATAAATCAATTTTAGGAAGAGGTAAAATATTTTTATCATCAATTCTGTATTGTAAAAATTGTTTTGATGCTAAAAAAATATTCTTTTTCTTCATTTTTTCATTAAAACTATCTTCATCCATATCCTCTTCAATTCTTTCAAAATAATATTCTTCAAATTCTTTATATTTTTTTAAATCTTCCAATAAAGGTGGTAAACTATCATTTGGTGCCGTTGATAATATTAAAATATTTGAAAATTCTTTTGTTTTACAATATTCTAAAATAGTACCTAACATTATATGTGACTTTCCCATTCTAGGAAGTTGTCCCATAACACCTTCTATATAAGGGTCACCTCTTGAAATTATTTCTAAATTTTTTAAAATAGCATATTTTTGATGAAAATATGGTTTAAAATCTTTTTTTAAATCTTTTAATTTTAAATTTGTTTTTAAAATCCTCTTTTTTGTAGTTTGCATTTTAAAAAAATACTTTTATTTAGTATGTATTATTTGAATATATGAATTCATTTTAATTCATTTTTTTATATAATAAACTTATAAACGTAAATAATATTAATAATTTTTACGATTATATAAATTGATTTTTTATTAATTTATTATTATAATCTTTATAACGTAATAAAATATAAAAAAAATGAATTATTTTTAACAAAATATATAATATATAATAAAATAAAAAATAATAAATAAAATGTATAATAATAATAATAATAAAAAAATACCTATATTTAAAGATTATTCGAAAAAAAATTTTAGAGAAGAACTTGATGAAAATGGTAAATGGAAAAGATTGGTAAATAATAATAATATTCAGGAAAAAAATCTACAAAATAATATTTTAATTGATTTATCCGATAAAAATATAAATGATAAATCAATTTTTAATAACAAAAAAGAAGAATTCAATAATAATATTAATATTATTAATAATATTAATAGTAATAATTCAGAAAATATTTTACCGATTAACGATACTAATATAAATAATTTAAATCATAATCTTAATAATAATCATATTAATCATCAACCATCTTTAAATAAACAACTAAATATAAAAAAAGGTTTACCAATGCCTGAATGCTTTAGAAATGGCAATTATAGTTATGTAGAAAATATATTATTTCTCAAATTTAATATAGATGAAAATAATAACCTTGATGAAAAAAGTATATATAATTTTTATATTGAAAATAAAAATGACCACAATGATAATGAAAAAATAGATTTAACTAAGGTATTTGATAATATTATGTTTAATAATCATTTAGATTATTTAAAATATTTTGGTTGTGTTTCTAACGCTTTGAATAGTAAAATATTTAAAACAAATGATGGTATAAAGTATGTTTTTTATACAAGACATTGTTTTCCTTTCAGATATTTAGATAAATTATCAATAAAATATCCAAATATTAATTTTTATTTTAAATCAAAAGATTTAACAAATAATCTTTATTATGAAGAAGTTATTTTCCAAAATGGTATAAAATATAATCTATAAAATACTTTTTTTTAAGTACTTATTAAAAAAAAATAAAAATATTATAATTAATTATTTATAATTTATTTTATTCAACTTAAAGAATTTATTTTTTTAAGTACTATTTTTATAATAAAAAAAATATAAAAATAAAAAAAATATAAAATAAAAATTATTTTTTAATTGAACTTAAAGAAAACATGATTTTAAATCAACATATAAATTATAAATAAATTAAAAAATAAAAAAATACAATAAACATTGGTATAAATTTAATATTTATTAAAATATAAAATATAAAATATTTAAATAATTTTCTTTTAGGTAAATGAAAAAAAAAATGAAATAAAAAAAAGTTTGAAAATTAAAATGGACTTAAAAAATTAGAATAATATATTATAGAGTAAACAATGTCTAAAAATATTGAAAAACAAGAAGAAGAAATTAAAAGTAATTATAATTGGGATGAAGATACTTGGACTGTAATTGATACATATTTTAAACAACCAGATGTATTAGTACAACATCATTTATCTTCATTTAATTATTTTATGACAACTCAAATTGGACAAATAGTAAAAGAAAAAGATTTTGTAATTAGAATACCAGACAAAAGAGAATTTAATAAAGACGATGAAAGTTCTTCAATTAACAGATATTTTCAAGTTGAATTTGGTAAGGTTTATGTAAGTAAACCAGTTTTAAATGATGCACCTCATAAACCGATGTATCCAAATGATGCAAGATTAAGAAATCTTTCATATTCAGGTAATTTAAACATTGATATTCATTATAAAATGGTGACAGTTAAGAAAAATCCAGATGGTTCAACAAAAACAATTGAAGAAGAACAAACACAGACTATTCCAAGTTATCCATGTGGTAGAATTCCAATTATGGTTGGTTCAAAATTTTGTGTATTATCAGATCAAACAAATTTAACAAAAACCGAAATGGGAGAAGGTAATTTCGACCAAGGAGGTTATTTTATTATTAAAGGTGTTGAAAAAGTTATTGTTGGTCAAGAAAAACGTATTGAAAACAAAGTATTATCATTTAAGATAGGTGGTACTCAACAAAAATACTGTGAAAAGGTAGAAGTTTATTGTGTTCATCCTAATTCACCTGCTAATATTTCACCTGTATATTTACAAATGAAAGCAAAAGAAGAACAAAATGGAGGTAGAACTTTAAAGATTCGTTTTAAAAGATTAAAACAAGAGATTCCAGTAGTTGTTTTATTCAGAGCTTTAAATGTTGTAAGTGATAAAAAGATTATTGAATCAATTGTATATGATATTGATGATCCAAGTAATCAACAAATGATTGAATTAATGAATGCATCTATTGAAGAAGCTCAAAATTTTGGTATTACAACACAAAAATTAGCATTAGAATATATTTCAAGAAATTTAACAGGTGTTCAATGGAATAAATTTAAAGATGATAACACTTGTAAATTATCATTTGTATTTAATGCTATTTGTGAAGAATTATTCCCTCAAGTTGGTCCTTCACCTATTAAAAAGGGTTATTTCCTTGGATATATGATTAATAAATTATTTAAATGCCATCTTGGAATTCTTGATTATGATGACAAAGATTCATTTATGAATCGTCGTGTTGAAACAAGTGGTGAATTAATGGCTCAATTATTTAGAAATTTATTTACTAAATTTGTAAAAGAGATTAAGACTGGATGTGAAAAAGATGAAGCTCAAGGAAGATTTGATGATTTACCTCAAAATTTAACAAAGAAAATGAAACCTAATGAAATTGAAAGTGGTTTGAAATTTTCTCTTTCAAATGGTTCATGGGGATTAAAGAATTCTTCAAAACCTAAAACTGGTGTATCTCAAACAATGGTTCGTTTAACTTATCTTGGTACTTTATCCAACTTGCGTCGTATCATTTATCCAATGGACAAATCATTAAAGACTGTTCAACCTCGTAAACTTCACTGTACTCAATGGGGTGTAATTTGTCCATATGAAACACCTGAAGGTGCACCTATTGGTATTGTAAAGAATATGGCTTTAATGTGTCATATTACAATTCCATCTAATCCTGAACAAGTACGAGTATATTTGGATGATTTAGGTGTTCAACAATTAGAAGCTTTACAACCAAAAGAGATAATGAATAGTGTAAAAGTATTTTTAAATGGTGATTGGTATGGTCAAACATTTGAACCAGATAGATTAATTAAAAATTTAAGAAAGATGAGAAGAATTGGTTTAATTAATATTTATACTTCAATTTCATGGTATATTGAAAAGAATGAAATTATTATTTTTACTGATGGTGGACGTCTTTGCAGACCTTTATACATTATTCGTGATAATGATTATGTTATTACATCAGAATATGCTAAAAAAATTAGAACACAAAAGATTCAATGGAATAAATTAGTAGAAGTTGAATTAAAGACAAAAGAAAATTTACAAACAACAAATTCGATTGATGATTTTGATGATTCAGAAGCAATGATTGAATTCATTGATGTTGAAGAATCAGATACATTAATGATTGCGATGGATTCAAATTGTTTAAAGAGAAATAAAAAGAGTAATTATTCATATTATCATTATACTCATGGTGAAATTCATCCTTCAATGATTTGCGGTGTTTTAGCTACTAATATTCCTTTTTCAGACCATAACTTCGGTCTTCGTAACCTTTTCCAAGGTGCAATGGGTAAACAAGCACTAGGTATTTATTCAGCTGCATTTAGACATCGTATGGATACTCAAACTCATATTTTACATCATCCTCAGAAACCATTAGTGACTACTATTCCATCAAAATATTTATTCAGTAGTGAAATTCCTGCAGGAGAAATGGTTATTGTAGCTGTTGCATGTTGGACTGGTTATAATCAAGAAGATTCTTTAATTATGAATCAATCAGCTATTGAAAGAGGTTTATTCTCAAGTAGTTTTTACAGAACTTACAAAGATGAAGAAAAGAAAAATAGTGCATTAATGGAAGATGAAAAATTCAAAAAACCCGAAAAGTTTTACTCAAATGGTAAATTACAAACTGAAAAAATGAGTCATGGAAGTTATGATAAACTTGATGAAAATGGTTTTGTTAAAGTTGGTTCATTTGTATCTGGTAATGATATTATTATTGGTAAAGTCACTGAATTAAAAAATGCTAAAGAAGGTGAAGAACCCAAATATCGAGATATGAGTACAAGTATTCGTTCAAGTGAATCAGGTATTGTTGATATGGTTTACCGTAATTCTAATGGTGATGGTTATGATTTTGTTAAAGTTCGTATTCGTTCTGATAGAAAACCCGAAATTGGTGATAAATTCTCTGGTCGTCACGGTAATAAAGGTACTATTGGTATGGTTTATAAACAAGAAGATATGCCTTATACTAAAGATGGTGTTACTCCTGATTTAATTATGAATCCTATTGGTATGCCTAAACGTCTTAACTTCGGTCAATTAATTGAAAGTATCTTCGGAAAAGTTGGTTCACTCGTTGGAACTGAAATGGATGCTACACCTTATAGAGATATTGCTGTTGAAGATATTGGTTCTATCCTTGAAGAATATGGTTTCCATTCAAGTGGTAGTGAAGTATTTTATGATGGAAGAAGTGGTGAACAAATTAAAGCTAATATTTTTGTTGGTCCCTCTTTTATTTACCGTCTCAAGCATTTAGTTGATGATAAAATACACGGGAGAGCTCAGGGTCCGGTCCAGCTCCTTACGAGACAACCCACAGAGGGAAGATCTAGGGAAGGAGGGCTTCGGTTCGGTGAGATGGAACGTGACGCAATGATAGCACATGGTTCAGTACAATTCTTAAAAGAACGTTTCTTTGACAACTCAGATAAATATTATGTATGGATCGACAATGAAACAGGTATGATAAGTCCAGTAAACCCAGACAAAGGAATCTACAAGTCCCTCTATTCAGATAATACAACCAAATTTACAAAAGTCCAGATACCATATGCCAGTAAACTACTTGTTCAAGAATTAATGGCCATGCACATTGTACCAAGAATTCAAGTTTAAAAATTTAATTATTAAAAAACTTAAAAATATATATTATCACAAAATAAATCAAAATTAAAAATTAAAAAAAAATTTAATTCAAAAATTTTAAAATTAAATAAAAATTATTTAAATTCATTCATATTAAAAATAATATGAATATTCATAAAAATATAAAATAATCTTCTAAAAAAATATAAACGTAAAATATTATTTTTATTTAACTAAATGAAATAAAAATTGATTTTTATTAATATCTAAAATATTTTTATTAATATGATATTAAGATTTAATATTATAGATAAAAGATAAAAATGCCTAAAAAAACAACTGAACAATTTATTCAAGAAGCTCAAGAAATACATAAAGATGAAAATGGTAATCCAATATATCTTTATAACAAGACAGAGTATAAAACTAACAAAGAACATGTAATTATAACATGTCAGATTCATAATGATTTTTTACAAAGTCCAAATCATCATATTAGTAACAAAAGAGGATGCCCAGAATGTGCAATGGTTATTAAAAAACAACAAGGTGAAACATTAAGATCATCAAATGAAGATTTTATACAAAAAGCAATTAAAATCCATTTTGACGAAAATGGACCTTTATATAATTATGATGAAGTTAATTATGTAAATGCTAAAACTAATGTAACTATAAAATGCAGAGAAGGTCATACATTTCAAATGTCACCAACAAACCATTTACAAGGTAATTCATGTTCAAAATGTAATTTACAAAAAAGACAAAATAAATAAATCATTTTAAAAATTTTTTATTTAAAAACATACATTTATAAAATTATTAAATTTTTTTTAATTATTATTTTTTTATTATTAAATTAATAAATTTTTATTATTAAATTATTAAAATTTTATTATTAAATTATTAAATTTTTATTAAAATTTATATTTATTTATTAATCATTTTCTTCAAGTAAATATTCATTTAATTCTTCTTGATCAGTATCAATATTATTTACTATATTTTTAATCAAATATTTTTCATAATTTATTTTATAATAATTATATCTATCTTGATTCTTCGATAAAAAAATAAATTTAAATTCATTTAAATTTTCTAGATATATATTAATGTTATTTATAATATCATTTTTCCAATCATATTTATTTTCATAAATATCTTCTTGAAATATTCTTATTAAACTTATGTTTTTGTTTTGTAAAAAAAACATTTTCTTAAAATCTATTTTTTGTCTAATTTCCAAAGTTTCTCTAAAAATATTTACTTCTTGAAAATGTTGTCTTCCATCAAGTTCAATTACTAAATTCATTTCTTCTGAATAAAAATCAAAAGGTAAATAATTTTTATTTTTGCATTCTTCAAATATTTTTTCAGGAACAAAACAATTATCTCCATATTGATTTCTTAAAAAATTATATAAAATAACCTGTGTTTTATTTTTACAATTTTTACATTGGTGTCCATCTAAATGATCTTTAGCACGAATTAAAAAATATTGTTCACAAATAGGACATCCAATATTTACTTTTGATGTTCCTTTTTCATAAGTTTCATGTACTCTTGAATAATCAAATTTGTTATTATGAACTATATTTGCATCTTCAATAAATTTTTCTAATGGTTTTCTAGCAGCTATTCCATTTCTTATTTGTGCACAATCATAACATCCTCTTCCATAAGTTACATGATTTATTGTTACTTGTGAAAATTCACCATGTTCATTACATTTAATTATTATATGATTATTCATACCAGTAAAAATTGATTTAGAATAATCATATTTATCACCATGTACTTTTCGTGACTCTTCAATAAATTGTTCAGTATTTAAAATATAAACTCCTCTTGCACAATAATCACAACCATGTCCTGATAAATTATGATGAGGGGTTTGAAAAAATGTATGTCCTTTTCTACATTTTAACTCAACTTTGTCTTCTGTTGTTTTATATTCAACTTTTGAATAATCAAAAAGAGGATTACCCTCTTCGTCTTTATGAATTTCTTTACTCCTTGTAATAAAATCTTCAGTATCTCGTTTATAACATCCTGAACAAAATTTACAACCATTCCTATAATGATTTGTTGGTGTTTGTTCAAAACGATGCCCTTCTTTTTTACATTTAATAATAACTGGAACATCACATCCTTGATATTCTGCTTCATCATAATCAAATAATGGTAATCCATTTTCGTCATGATGAGCTTCAACAGCTTTTTTAATAAAATCTTTTGTATTACTTTTTAATAAATTAGCTGCTCTTGCTTTACCACATGGTGTACAACCTTGACCACTTTTATGTTTTTTAGGTGATTGTAAAAAATAAGTCTTATGTTTTTTACAATAAATTTCTACTTTTAAAATATTTGTAATATATTTAGTTTTTTCATAAGAATATAATGGATTTCCTTTATCATCAATATGCTTTTTCTCTGATATTTTAATAAATTCTTCAGTTTTTTGAATATCATATTCAATATTTTCCTCATTTTCAATATTCACAGTATTCTCATTTATTTGATTATTTATTGAGTTTTCCATTTTGTTTTATCTTTTTATCTTCTCTTTTCTATTAAAATTAATTATCTTATTTTTATATAATAATTATATTTTTTTTAATTAATTAAAAATCATTTTTTTTTTCATTTAACTAATTATATTTTTAATATTATAATATAATATTAAATTAAAAATTAAAAATAATAATTTATTGTAATCTCTTTTTATTTTCTATATAAATTTGATAAAAATTCTTACATTTTTGATAATATTCTAATGTCATATATGGTTTTTTACAATAACATTTTTTTGTAATTCTATATGAAAATTCTACTACAATATCTTCAAATACTTGACCTGTATATAATAATACTTTAAAAAATTGATCTACAAATTGTATTAAACCTGTATTATTTGCACTATTACCTAAAATTTGAAAATTACCTAACCATGTATTAAATAATGTATAAATATTATTTAATAATGTTATATCCAATGTATAATTTATTGCTTTTAAATCATATAA
>JACCDO012049388.1_pt1 | contig 12034 bp, 7 predicted proteins | sample 7446101 | NCBI WGS metagenome assembly JACCDO01 (sample SAMN15323440, study PRJNA562643) | freshwater metagenome | isolation source: river surface water | place: USA:Blue River Watershed | collected 2017-08-16 | reverse complement strand
GGAATTCTAGATACAGCAGACTTGGCACTTTTGTCAGATGTTTCTGACGCACAATCTGCAGCAGAAGATTATGCAGACTCTGTATCTTCAACTGGAATAACTGCACACAATGCAATTACAACTAACGTACACGGAATTCTAGATACAGCAGACTTGGCACTTTTGTCAGATGTTTCTGACGCACAATCTGCAGCAGAAGATTATGCAGATTCTGTGTCTTCAACTGGAATAACTGCACATAATTCTACGACAACCAACGTGCATGGAATTCTAGACACTGCTCAACTTGCTACAAAAGCATACGCTGATGCAGCAGCATCTGCTGTTTCTGACGATCTAGACTCTCACGCTAATGATACTACAGGAATTCATGGAATTACTGATACCTCATTACTTGTGACAACAGATGGGTCTCAAACATTAACAAATAAAACTCTTACGTCTCCAGTAATAAATACACCAACAGGAATTACTAAAAGTGATGTTGGTCTTGAAAATGTAAACAATACCTCAGATGCAGACAAGCCCATATCAACTGCTACACAAACAGCACTTGACTTAAAGGCTGCCCTAGCATCACCAGCACTTACTGGAACACCAACTGCACCAACTGCAACAGCAGGAACAAATACAACTCAGATTGCTACTACTGCATATGCAGATACTGCTGTGTCTAGTGCTATCACAAATCATAACTCTGATACAGAAAACGTACATGGAATTGCAGATACAGCAGATTTAGTTCTTACAAATGATGCTCGTTTGTCTGATGAAAGAACACCAGTAGATGGATCTGTTACAACAGCAAAGATTGCAACAGGTGGAATTGCACAGTCAGCAGTTACAAATCTTACAACAGACTTGGCTGCAAAGGCTACTTTGGTATCACCAGCACTTACTGGAACACCAACTGCGCCAACTGCAACACTTGGAACCAATACAACACAAATTGCTACTACTGCGTTTGTTAAGGCTGAAGTTGATGCATTAGTTGCTGCAGCGCCAGGAGCATTAAATACTCTTGATGAACTTGCAGCAGCATTGGGAGATGATGCTAACTTTGCAAGTACAGTTACAGCATCCTTGGCTACAAAAGCAAGTACAACAGACCTAAATAATGCTCTTTTGTATTCATTTAATAATGAAACTGCAAGTTATACTCTTGCACTATCAGATGCAACAAACATGGTAGAGATGGAGTCTTCTTCTTCTACCACAGTAACAGTGCCACCTAATGCATCTGTAGCATTTTCAATTGGAGCAACAATTGATATTTTCCAAAAAGGCACAGGACAAGTAACAATCGCAGAAGGATCTGGTGTTACAATTTATGCAACTCCAGGTAAAAAACTTCGTACACAATATTCAGGCGCAACTCTAATAAAAAGAGATACGAACACTTGGATATTGACAGGCGATCTTTCAGCATAAATAATTTAAACATAAAAGGAGAATAATATGCCAATTAGAGGTAGAGGTAAGAGCAAGGGTGGAAGTTCAAAGACACGTCTAAATGGAACTATCCCTTGTACTCCAAAAAACATTACTGTTCAGGATGTTGGAACAGGTCGTGCATTCAATAATGGTGCTATTCAAGTAACTTTTACTGTAGACAGTGAATGTACACCAGCAACATCCTTTACAGCAACAGCAAGTACTGGACAATCAGTAACTGGCTCTTCTTCTCCTTTATTAATTACAGGAATAGCAACAGGCGCTACTCCTACGGTTACAGTAAAAGCAACCAATCAGTATGGAGACTCTTTGTCTTCATCAGCAACTGCAGCAGTAACAATTACTACTGTACCAGCAACGCCTTCTGCTCCATCCGCATCTTCTCCAACTCCATCTTCTGCTCCAAACGTTGCTGGATCAACAACAGATTCAGTATCTTGGGCAGCGCCAGCAAATGGTGGAAAAGCAATAACTAGTTACGACTGGTTATCTTCAGACTCTAAATCTGGAAATACGTCTTCAACATCAGTTTCTGTAAATCAAGAAGGTGGTACATCTCAAAGTTATCAGGTTAGAGCATGTAATGCAAATGGATGCGGCTCTTACTCTGCATCATCATCACCAGCAACCACTACATTTACATTTACACCATACTCATTCACTCCATATTCATTTACACCATATTCATTTACACCATATTCATTTACACCATATTCGTTTACACCATATTCATTTACTCCGTACTCATTTACACCATATTCATTTACACCGATTTATTCATTTACACCATATTCATTTACTCCATATTCGTTTACACCAGTGTATACGTTTGTACCTATGTATTCATTTACACCATACTCATTTACTCCATATGCATTTACACCAGTGTATACGTTTGTACCTATGTATTCTTTTGTTCCTTACTCATTTGTTCCTTACTCATTTGTTCCTTATGCATTTACACCATACACATTCACACCTATGGCCTATGCATTTACACCATACACATTCACACCTATGGCCTATGCATTTACACCATATTCGTTTACACCTATGGCAGCAGCAGGATGTAACCCAGCATGCTATGCCCCTTATTTCTGCTATAACGGATCTTGTATATATTAATTTAAAAACAAAACCTCCTTATGATATACTGTTATAAGGAGGTTTTTTATGCAAAATAATCTTGCTATTGCAATTTTAGCCGATAATGAAGTTTTTGATATATTAGATTTTGATTATGCACCAGAAGATCAAAAAAATAGAGTTATAAACGGGTTTAATAATAACCCAACTGGCCTTGATATTACTGGACTAAAAGGTATTGGCTTAGGATCTAGATTAGTTTCTGGAGGTTTTGATAATTCTTTTTTAATATCACCGCCTCATATGAATAAAGATGATAAAAATGTTTATGCTTTTTTATCTGAAGATAAAGTTTTTTTAATAGTTGCCATAGCAAAAGACAATAAAGAAAAAGCAGAAGTTTGGGAAAATGCATTTAAAACAGAAGTTACTGGAATTATAATAAATAATCGTGATACTACCAAAATTGGAGATTTTTGGGACGGTACAAATTTTGTAAAAAGTACAAACAGTAATAAAGAAACACCGTGGCAGACATGGAAGAAAAACTTAGGAACTACAAGACCTTGGGATATAATTAATCCTCAAAAAGAAAAGGTATCTGAAGACGAATCAAATCGTAGACTAGATATATGCAAACAATGTCCAGAGTTAATACAGGTAACAAATCAATGCAAAAAGTGTGGATGCATTATGCCAATAAAAGTTAAACTAAAAGAGGCGGTATGTCCAATTGGTAAGTGGTAGTTTGTATATAAAAAATATAATTAAAATTAAATTAAGAGATATAAAATGAAAAACATTTATTTTTTACATATTCCAAAAACTGCGGGTACTTTTATAGATAGTGCAATTATAAAAGGCTTAGATAAGGAAAATATACCTCATTATGCAAATAAAAGTTCTCAATTTCCACATAAAATAAATTTTGAAGAAGTAAGATATATTTCTGGTCACTTTGGAACATATCCTATTAAAAATAGTAGTTACTTAGATTTTTTTACAATATTACGAAATCCGCTAGACCTATCTATTAGTTATTTTAATTTTTTATATAATATTAAGTATGATCATGTATATAGTAATATTAAAGGATATAAGGATAGATTAATAAAATATTTGTTAAATGACGAAAATACTAAAATATATAACAATATACAGTCTAGATTTTTATCAAATTCAGCAGATAGTAGTATATTTTATCCAAATAATAAAACCAGAGAAGAATTAGAAACAAGCAGTAGCGCTAATAATTTTATGTGGTTTGTTAATGATGAAAACACATCTTTTGATAACGCAGTAAAAGTTATAGATGCTTGTTCTATTGTTGGATCAGTAGAAAACTTAGAAAGTTTTTGTGAAAAATTAAATAAATATTTTTTGCTAAATTTGGATATAAACATAGAGTTTGACATAAACAAAAAAGTAAACGAGTCATTTGCTATAGATAATGGTATTAGGTATACAACTGAAGATGCTATTAATTTATTATCAACAGAAGTAATTGAAGAGTTTATTTTAAATAATAAATTAGATTATTTAATTTATTCTTATGCTTTAAGGCATGATTTAATATGATATACTTAATAGGAGGTATATATGAATAAGATAACTTTTACACCAGCATTTCCAGAACTAAAAAATGTTGTTCCGTTACCAGAACCAGCAACAAAAAATGTTCCTAATTGGTATAAGGAGCAACCTGCAAAAATAGATAATGAAATACAAAATGGTGTCATGAAGTTGACCGTAAAGAAATGTCAGTCTTTTTTTGATGCCATGGCAATAGGATATACACTAAAGATGCCAGTAGATATATATGTAGATACAACAGATGGAAAGCAAGAATTTCAAATACCAAAAGATTTAGATGCTCATAAAGCAAAAATTATTAGTTTCCACTCTAAAGAACAGGTAAGCCATTTGCCTATTGACACAGATATATACATAGATCATATATTTAGAGTGCATCCAAACTGGATGGCTTCAACTCCACAAGGATATAGTTGTTTTTTTATAAGTCCAATACATTCTGCAATATCTCCACTAAAAGCAGTAGAAGCAATAATAGACACGGATAACTTTTGGTCTGATGGACACCTATCTTTTTTTGTAAAGAAAAACTTTAAAGGTATCCTTAAGCAAGGAACCCCACTAATTCAAGTTTTTCCTTTTAAGAGAGATGACTGGGAGATGTCTATTAATAAAGAAGTTAATTCTGAAGAGATTAGCGAACAAAGAATTATGCTAAGATCTACTTTTGAAAATGGATATAAGATGAAGTATTGGGTAAAAAAACTTTTTAAGTAACACTCAATCTAAATAATAGCATTAGAGTTTGTGTAAATTAAAAACTCTGGTATACTTTATAAACAACAGTTTTCAATTAGGAGAAATACATGTCTGATTTTTTTAGTTTTCGTTTATCTGAAGAGTTCATAAGTGAGTATAAAACAAAGGAACCTCCATTTGGTTTTACAGATGCAGGTGGTAATTCATTAGGAGAGATTACTTTTATCCGTACCTACTCACGCATGAAGGAAGATGGAACTAAAGAAAGATGGCATGAGGTTTGTCGTAGAGTAATCGAGGGTATGTATTCAGCACAGAAAAATCATGCCAAAGAAAACAGGCTGCCCTGGAATGACTATAAAGCACAGTCATCTGCTAAGGAAGCATATCAACGTCTATTTGAATTAAAATGGACTCCTCCAGGAAGAGGCCTTTGGTCTTTCGGAACTGCCTTAACTATGGAAAAGAAAAATTCTGCTGCATTGCAAAATTGTGCTATGGTATCTACAAAAGACATAGACCGTAATGATCCAGGACAATTATTTGGTTGGGTAATGGACGCATTGATGATGGGCGTTGGAGTTGGATTTGATACTTTGGGCGGGGAGAAAAATCTACCTATTTATGACCCTACAGAACCACCACAAGTATATGAAATACCAGATACCCGTGAAGGTTGGGTAGAGTCTGTTAGATTACTCATTAACTCATATTTAAAGCCTAATATGTATATTCAAGAGTTTAACTATGACCTTATTAGGCCATTAGGTGCCCCTATAAAGGGTTTTGGAGGCACTGCAAGCGGTCCTGCACCACTTATACAGTTGCACAAGCAGATAAGGTCTGTAATCGGCGGTAGAGCAGGAGAAACCCTTGACTCAAGAGCAATAGTAGATATTGTAAATCTCATTGGTACCTGTGTTGTATCAGGAAATGTTAGAAGATCTGCCACATTGGCTTTAGGTGCAGCAGAAGATAAAGATTTTATGAATTTGAAGAACGCTGAGGTTTTTCCAGAGCGTAATTCATTTGATCCAGAAAATCCAGGTTGGGCATGGATGTCTAATAACTCTATTGCTGCGACGGTAGGTACAAAGTATGAAGACTACGTAGACCTAATCGTTAATAACGGAGAACCAGGATTTATCTGGCTTGATGTAGCACGTAACTATGGTCGTTTGGCTGATCCAAAGGATGGCAAAGACTATCGTGTTATGGGCTTCAATCCGTGTGCGGAGCAGCCATTGGAATCATACGAACTTTGTACTTTAGTCGAGGTACATTTAAATCGTCATGAATCTAAGGAGGATTTCTTACGGACACTCAAGTTTGCATATTTGTATGGAAAGACAGTTACATTAATTCCAACACATTGGCAACAGACAAACGGAATTATGCAACGCAATCGTCGTATTGGTACATCCCTAACAGGTATTGCATCATTCTCAGACAAATTTGGCTTGCCTGTTGTGCGTGAATGGATGGACGAAGGATATAAGACTATTCGTAAATATGATCACTCTTATTCTGAATGGTTATGTGTTCGTGAATCCATTAGAGTCACAACTGTTAAGCCATCAGGGTCTGTATCAATTCTTTCTGGCGCAACTCCAGGAGTTCACTGGGCACCAGGAGGAGATTATTTCTTAAGAGCAATTCGATTTGGGAATACCGACCCAATGATTCACTTGTTCAAGGCTGCTGGATATTTGATGGAGGCTGACCTTGTTTCTGCGAATACAACTGTCGTATATTTCCCAGTTCACTCTGGACATCCAAGATCTGAAAAAGATGTTACATTGTTTGAGAAGATTGCGCTTGCTGCTACTGCTCAGAAATATTGGTCAGATAACGGCGTGTCTGTAACGCTTTCATTTGACAAAGAAACTGAAGCAAAGCATGTTGCGCCTGCGCTCCATATGTACGAGGGACAATTAAAAGCAGTTTCATTCCTTCCAATGGGGAATCACACATATCCTCAACAACCATATACTCAGATAACCGAAGAAGAATATAATGCTTATATTGGTCAAATCAAAAAGATAGACTGGTCTGCTATTTACGACGGTGTAGAGAATTTAGAGGCACAAGGCGAAATGTACTGTACAACTGACGCTTGTGAAATAAAAATATCTTAGTATGATAAAATAGACTCATAATGTCTAGCCCATCTAATTTATACGCAGAGAAAATATATGCAGAGCATCCACAGTTTTTATGGGCGCTTGATGATCAGGCTGACTATGTTTCTATAATTTCAGAAGCACAAAGAAATACTTCCATATGGACAATAGAAAATGGGTCTTCTATATCAACAGAAGAATTAATAGATGCTCCATTTGCAGATAGCATAATTAATAAAATTACTCCAACTGCTGTTTTAGGAGAAACATTTTCTACAACATTGATTAGTCCAGAAATAGTAAGTGTTGATGAACTTAATCAAATACTCAAAACATTTTCTGTAGGATCTTACTTTTATACAGCAAGTCCGTATGGACTCAGTGTAGAAATTGGATATCGGTATTATGACGATGCACTAGAATCTTTTGTTGATGTTTTAAAAAGTTATGATGCATCAATACAGAATAAATGGTATTTTCTTTCAGAAACTTTTAGTCCAGAATTTAGTGAATCTCCAATCAAATTAGTTATAAAAATTAATTATATAGGAAACTCTCAAGAATTAACAGATTATAGTTTTTATATCAATGGAATAACTTTTGGTCAATGGGCAGAAGAATTTCAGTCAAGTTCTCTGGGGGTTTCTCCGATATCTTTGCCATCAACAATAGCGCTTCCATCCTCAAATGTCGTTGAGGCATCAGCCTACGGTCTTTTAGAGTATAGCGGGTATTACTTTGTAAACAATAATTCTTTAGTTGCTAAAAATTTTGGAATTCCAATGGTATTTGGATCTCAAAATGTAACTAAGTTATACGAAAATGAAAATAGTCCAAGCGTAATTATTCCATCAAATGGCATGCTATCGAATGGCGGTAGATATAAAGAATTTACTTTAGAGTTTTGGATAAGAACTAATAATTCATCATCAGTATCAAGAAGGATAGTTGGCCCAATTGCTTCAGATGATGGTATATATTTAGATGGACCATTTTTGGTATTAAAGATAAACAATGAATACGCTTCCTATTATATCGGTCAGTGGGAAAGACCAATGCTTATCGATTGGAGATATTCTACAAATAATTCAGCAGTTTTGTTAAATGGAGAAGAAGTAATATCTTTATCCTTAAATAGTCAAACTTTAACATTGCCAGACAAATTAAATAATGACAACAAAGATCAGGATTGGATTGGTTTTTATGCATACACAGATATACAGCCAATAGAAATAGATTGTGTTGCAATATATCCATATCTAGTCCCATCTTTAGTTGCCAAAAGAAGATTTGTTTATGGACAAGGGGTGCAATATCCAGAGAACCTTAATGCTTCTTATGGAGGAAGTACCGTTCTGTTCGACTACTCTTTTGCTGACTATACTAAAAATTATAATTATCCAGACTTAGGATCATGGAGTCAGGCATCAATTGATAACGTTCTAATAGAAAATAATTACCTTACATCAATAAATTTTGAAACGCCTAAAATTTTTACAGACTCTTCTATAAAAACAGAATCTAATCTTTTAGCAGATTGTGCAGTTATACAAAATGAAGATTCTTTATTTTTAGATTTAAAACCAACAGAAGAATGGAACAATATAAATTCATATTTATACTTTAATAATTTTTCTTTAAATGGAGAATTAGCACACGCATTTTACGGAATATTTAAAAAACCATCTGGATTTTCTGGAACACAGGTTTTAATAAGATTAGAAGATCAGTATTCAAATTATTTTTCAATAGAATGCGTAAATGACGACGTCAGGTATATATTAAAGTATGGAGATAGTAATCCAGAAACAATATATGAATCTTTGTCTGTTGCAAATGGAGAAATTTTTACTGTTGGTTTAGAAATAGATATATTTAGAGACTACTTTGGCAATAATGTAACATCATTTTTTACAAATTCAAACTTGTCTATGTATGTGGGAGGAACTAAAAACTTTAATAATACATTTACAGGAAATATATATAAGGTGGCTATTTGTTCAGAAAAAAATGTAAAAGATATTTCAAATTTATTCAATATAATTGGTGTCCCTAAAGACTATGAAAATATATTTAGCCTGTACGCCCCTGGAGTACAATATGACGGAGGAGATGCAGATCAAGACTTTTGGAATTATTATTTAGGATCAAATCCTGAAGACTTTTCTCCATCTTCTTTTATTAACACTAAACTTTCAGAGCATATTCCAAGTTGTGGAATCGTTCCCAAAAATTATTTTGATAATTTTTATATAGACATAGATACAAAGGGTTCTTGGAAAGATTATGTACCACTATCTTATTTTGGACAATATATAACAGATGAATATGGCGACAGTAAATTTGGATTAGATTTTATTCAGTTTAATGTTAATTATCCAGCACCAACTAAATTTAAAGAAACAGAAATTATAGATGAAGACGGATGGCCATATTCAGAACTTTCACAGCAATATTCATACCCAATACAAAGATCATATGAATCGTTAGATAATTACTTATACACAGGCTATGTAGATTATCAAGATTTATCAGAAAAGTCAATTAAAACATATTCTTATGACACATCTAATGCAATTTTAAAAACATATATAACTTTTGAATATTTGGAAACTGGCGCAAATTCTTCAGATGGATTTTTTTTAAAAACAGAAGACGTTCCTAAAAATGGTGTGATTGCTCCAGGCTCAGATTGGGTTAATACTAGATATGAGGTTGTTGATAATGTAATCATATATCCTCCAAATGGAGTAGACTTTAATAAGATAGCAATAGTAATTACTTTAGATTTTGAAATAAATGGAGTTTCCTACAAACCAATAAAAATTAAAAATCTACAACTTGCCTCTCAGGCTTTTAACTATAATACCGCAAATAATGTTGGCACTAGATTTGGAACTAAAGTTTATCCATATCTGAATACTGGATATTATTATAATTATAAGTCTAAAAATCCCTTCACTATATATAAGGGGTCATCTCCATACCTGTATTTAACAAGACACTCTGGCCTAGAAATGAGGGGAGACTATGATCCATTAGTCAACAGGGGGGTAGCAATTCCAATAAATACGAATAAAACTCAAGATTATGAAGTTATGGCCATGCAGTCTTTAATTAGATTTAATGGTGATTTTTTCCCTTATGCTCCAACTCAAATAATGCAAATAAATGCAAAGGGGAAAACAATTAAATTTTATATGGTTGCAAATCATCCAACAGGGAAAAGAGCAAAGATATATGCCATAGATGCAAATACTGGAGCATTGTATAACGGAATAGTTTTTTATATTAATGGAAAAGTTGTTAAAGAGCCAATTTTAAATATAAATGAATGGATTATGCTAGGAATAGGATTCCCAGGCATTCTTAATTTTAAATCTTATTCTGGATCTATAATGATTAATGGACCTATTATTTTTAATAGCCTTTCGTATTATCAAACTACAAATTTACAAGCAATTCAAACAGTTACAAAAAGACCTTGGGCAAGGGTAAAATTTGCTGTAGACGGAGTTTTTGATTGGGAGTACTGGAATGACTATTTTGTATGGCAAGGAGTATTGGTTCAGTCTTCGGTTAGTTATTATGGAGTAAATCCAGCAGATCTATATAAAGCATATACTGGAACTAATAAGATTATTGTGGATGATAGTCGTGTTTTTAGTATAGAGGCATACGAATATTCTATGCTTAAGGATATTTCTTGGCAATCGCAAATATCTGACGCAGTATAATATGGTATACTTTTGGTTATGAAAAAGAATAATCAGCCTCTTTTTGGTAAAGACGGGAAACCACGTATGCCTGGGCAGATTGGTGAAACCAAGGTTACAGTAATTGATAAAAAATATGACTGGGGCATTTATGTTTGGAAAAAGTCAGATGGAAGATGGTTTACTGATGGAAATGGTAATATTTTAAATATTCCATCAATGAAAGGTGACCTAGCAAGAATAGCAGAATTAAAACAAGCAGCAGCATACTATGGAGAGCCCGATGGGGAGCCATATTTTTTTGCTGGTATGGGAAGAGTAACTGATGAAGAGTACAGTGAGCAAGTAGATAGAATGAAGGCAGGTTTAATTCCTAACCTCAATGACCTTGGGGCGGTACAGGCAGCAAAAGATACAATTGCAAAATATGGGGATGAAGAGTGATGTCAGAAGAAAAAGAATATCTTATAGGCGCTAGGATTGATAATTTAGTTAATCCACTAGATCAGTTTAAGTCAGAAGATCCATTTAACAAGGCATGGTCTGAACTAAAGTCCTACAATGGTTTAGATAATAATTTTAGAAGAAGAACCTCTAGGCTTATAGATAAAGCAGACAAAATGAATCCTACACAAGGATATCTTGATAGCGCAAGAGCAGAACAATCAGGAATTGACGGAGCAAAGTCAAAAGAGATAAACCCAGGAACAGTTTATCGCAATGGATACGGATTGTTTGATGTAATAACACCGCCATGGAATGTTTACGAACTTGCTAACTACTATGACACATCTTTTGCAAACCATGCAGCAATTGATGCTAAGGTTGAAAACATTGTAGGGCTTGGTTATGATTTTGAAGTTTCGCAAAGCACAATGTTAAGATTAGAATCAAACAAAGACAAAGATCAAGTATCAAGAGCAAGAAATAGAATTGAACGTGCAAAAATTGAAATGCACGAGTGGATAGAGTCACTTAACGATGATGATTCTTTTACAACAACAATGATGAAGGTTTATACAGATGTTCAAGCAGTTGGAAACGGTTATCTAGAAGTTGGTCGCACTACTCGTGGTGAAATAGGATATATCGGACATATACCAGCAACAACAATGCGTGTTCGTAGATTACGTGATGGCTTTGTCCAAATTATTGGACAGAAGGTTGTTTACTTTAGAAACTTTGGCGCTAAGAACGCTAACCCCGTTACTTCAGATCCAAGGCCTAATGAAATCATACACTTTAAACAGTACTCGCCTTTAAATACTTTTTATGGTGTACCAGATATAATGTCGGCAATAAACTCGCTCCATGGAGACCAGTTAGCGTCACAATATAACATCGACTACTTTAGCAATAAGG
>JACCDO011177475.1_pt1 | contig 12034 bp, 11 predicted proteins | sample 7446101 | NCBI WGS metagenome assembly JACCDO01 (sample SAMN15323440, study PRJNA562643) | freshwater metagenome | isolation source: river surface water | place: USA:Blue River Watershed | collected 2017-08-16 | reverse complement strand
CAAATTGTGAGTTGAAGTGTAAAAATGCGTCAAAATAAATTTTCTCTGTCGCTCTGGATTTTTAATAATTAGAAGTGATATAGTAAAAATCTACGAAAATATATTTTTATTCATACAAATGTCAAAATTAGAAATTTTCAAATTGTGAGTTGAAGTGTAAAAATGCGTCAAAATAAATTTTCTCTGTCGCTCTGGATTTTTAATAATTAGAAGTGATATAGTAAAAATCTACGAAAATATATTTTAAACTAAAATGATTAGTTTAAAAATTACCTATTATCTATCTCTTACTCCATTCATAAATCATTGATTATATGATTTCGTCAAATCTGAGATATCTACAAAACCCAACTTTTTAATCTATCATAACCATTACTACTTGAACTACTATATATATCCATATATCCTTGAGAATAAGTTAAACCTGTTACGATAGGATTATTATTTACTCCAGAATAAAGAGTAGTACCAGTTTTTAGAAAATCCATACGTTCAGAAAGAGCCATGCAAAAAGGAAACATTTATATTTTATAATATGTTTATAATCTTTAAATTGTAGTATATTTTAGAAAAAACATTGATAAATAAAAAAGATAAAAAATAAAATTTTAAAAATGTTCAAAAAAAAATTCTATTTTCATAAAAAAATTTGAGATTTTGAAAAATATTTTTTAGAAATTAATTTTTTCCGGAAAAAAAGAAAAAATAGAAAATTTCTTATTTTTAATTCCTGAAATTTTTTCCACACACACATATTTTTTGTGTGTGTGGAAAAAATATTTTTCAAAAAAAATTTGAAAAATATAAAAAAAATTTTCTATCATCAATTTTCGAGTTTAATTTGCACCTTCAAAAAATTTAAGTTTTTACGATATTTTCCATTTATGATTAAAAACTAAATTTAAATAAATCTATGAATATTTATTTAAATTTATTTAAATTTATTTAAATTTATGTAAATTTACATAAATTAACATAAACATGGTTTAAAGAGATGGTTTTTAGTATAAAATTAAAATGACCAACTTAATTTGTGAATATTGCAATAAAACATATTCAAGTAAATCTTCTTTAAATAATCACCAAAAAACTACAAAAAAATGTTTAGATATACAAAAGAGTCTTAATAAAATAACTAAAATTACAGAATATAATTGTCAATATTGTAGTAAAATTTTTACTACTAAACAAAACATTAAAACTCATGAAACTATTTGTAGTTCTAAAAAAATAGACGAAGTAAAAGAATTAAAAGAAAAATATGAGAATGAAATTAATGATCTGAAAAATGAAATTAATGAACTTAAAAATGATAATCAAAAATTACGAGAAAATATGGCTGAAATGAGAGGTGAACTTAAAAGTTCTAACAAAGCGTCTGATTGTGTTTACGAAATTGCCAAACAACCAAAAAATATAACTAATAACAGTAGTAACACTAATACCAACAATAGTAATACTAACAATAGTAAAACACTTAATATTACTAGTTCTATTGACTTTAAAAATATTGATAAAGTCAAAGAAATCATCGATAAAAATTATGATATTAATCATATCTTAGCAGGACAAAAAGGTGCAGCACAATTTGCTGCAAAATATCTCTTAGTTGATGAAAATGGTAAATATGTATATATCTGTTCTGATCCTAGTCGTAATTCATTTAAGTATAAAAATGAGAATGGAGAAATAGAAAAAGATCTAGAAGCCAAAAAATTATCTAATTATCTAGTAGACGGAGGTATTCATGAGAAAGCAAAGGATTTATCACTTAATTGGTGCATCGAAGATGGAAAAATAAATCAAGATAAATTTATGTTTGTGACAGATAAACAAATATCTATCATGAATATTAAAGATAACAATACCGAATTTAAAAAAGAATTAGCAAGTATTGTTAGCTAGCGGGATTCCGCCCCGCGTGACGGAATTTTTTTATTCTATTCAGATACTTTAAATCATTTCTAAATAGTGTTCCGAAATTTTGCGGGTCTTAAAAAATAATTTACAATTTTTAAAATGAAATTTTTAATTTTTTAATTTTTTAAAATATTTTATTTAATATAAATGAAAATTCTAGATAACTATAGTATTTATGATACTGAAATTATTAATTCCATTGCTAATAACAATGAAAAATTAACTTATTACTATCCTATTGCATCAGTTTTCACTTGGCAAGGTATAAAATATCTAGGAAATGATCAATATATCTTATCAGGAACAGATACAAATAATTCGGGAGTTTATTATATTGGTCCTGTTAATATGAAAAATAAAAATAATTATTATACTTTAACATATCCGGAATCATCTACTACTAGTATTTATGGTCCTGATTTAGTAAACAATGTTTTAAGATTAGTTGGTTCTTATAAAACATCAAATTCGGAATCAGGAAATTTTGGATTTTTATTTATACAGAATGCTTGGCAAACTATAACATATAATTCATATAATAAATATACTTTTGTACATTCAGTTATGGGTTCATTATGTATTCTTAATACTGATAGTAGAACAAAAGATATAGTTTCGGATACCGCACAAGCATTTATTTATAATATTGACAATTCAAGTTTTACTAATATATCATATCCATTATCATTAACAACTACCGCTTATGGTTTATGGTGGAACGGAAATTCAAGTTATACCATTGTTGGAGGTTATTCTAAATTAAATTCTGTTGGTATTGCTTCTATTTATGAAAAAGATAACAAAGTATTTCATCCATACGGTATTGGTTTTATTGTAGATTATGATTCTTCTACACAAAAATTTACAAATTGGACATCTGTTAGTGTTATTAACAGTATTCCATTTTTAACACATATACAAGGAATAACTGGATATGATACGAATGAAAATATTTATAATGTTGTAGCAGTAGGTTTTGCCAACGGAACATATTATTCGCAAATAATTACATTGCAAAGGAGCATTAATGGTTTTACACAAACTAATAGCACTGTTTCAAATAGTCCAAATATTGTATTAACTAGTATAGCAAATAACGTTATAACTGGTGTTAATACTGTTAATATAGTTCAAAGTTCATCAGGTCCTACTACTTTTGCTGCAAATTTTTAATTAATTTAATAAAATTATTTATTAAATTTTTACGAAAGGTTAAAACCATTTATAATTATCAAAATTAATATTTAAGTTTTTATTAACAAATTGATAAGTTAGAAAAGTATCTCATTGATGTTTTTTTGAATAAATTTATTAAAAATGATATCTTGTGTACTCTCAATTTCAACTTTACCTTCGTAGTGATCTTTTTTAATTTGCTCAATTTTGTCTAAAAATTTCTCTAAATCATAAATAAGTTCCAACTTATTACGAAGTAATAAAAAAATTTTAATATCTAACTTAACCATATTATGTTTAATTATTAGTTGGTAAAATAAAATTGAATTTTTTCAAAAGTTATTTAGATTAAAATAATTTTATCGCAAAAAAGATGATCTCATTAGAAAATGCAGCCAAAATTCATTCAGAATTACAAAATATTTTTGAAAATGGTGAATCGAAATTTTTAAGTGAATCGAACATCCATTCTAACCATGAAATTTGCCAATATATGGATATTCTTAATTCACAATATAAATCTTATCATATGTCAAATTTATCAGGACAAGATTTTATTCAGTCTTTAAAAGTCGATGGAGAAGAAGTCGTAGGATATAAAAAAGTGGAAGTTTATCGGAACAACTATAATTATTATTATAATAGTCTAAGAAACAAATCTTACACCGAAGATAGATTTTATGTGGATATCGAAAAAATTTGTGAATTAGCCAATCCAGCACCATTTGGTAAAGGGTCTGAAACAGTTTATGACGAAGAAGTCCGTAAGGCTTTGGAAATCAAAGCTGATCGTATTAAAATTATAAAGAAGGAGAATAACACAAAAAATTTTTTTGACGAGGAATTTAAAGAGATGATTCCAGCTGGGAAAAAATTCGTTTATAAACTTTATAAAATGCAAATTTATCAAGAAGGCGGAAAGTTTGAAAGTCACAAGGATACTATTCATACACCAAATCATTATGCTACTTTAGTAGTAAGTATTCCAACAACATTTACTGGAGGTGAATTAGTCAGCTGCAGCAGGGTTGCGCCCCCGCACGACGCTGTTGAAAAAGTTGAAAAAGAAGTTGAAAAAGTTGAAAAAGATGAAAGATACGAAGTTGAAATAGAAGTTGAAACAGAGGAAGAAGTTGATGAAGACGAAGTTAAAAATAAATACATCTTCAAATGCAATTTTTCGAATTATTATGAGAAATCCATAATTTTCTTAACAGACGTTGATCATGAAGTTAAACCTGTAACTTCAGGAACACGTATTGTTTTACAATATGATGTTTATATAGAAGAAAAAGAAGAAGAGAATAAAAAGAGTGAAAATGAAGAAGGAGGTGAAAAGAGTGAAATAGAAGGAGAAAAAGATGAGGAAAATGATTACGAAAATGATTACGACGAAGATAATTCTGAATGTCCTTATAATAAACCATTAAAAGAATTTTTGTGTAATCAAAATTATATTGAAGAATTAAATATTAATGTAGATCAAAAAATCTTATCATCCCTCAAAAAATTTCTCGAAGAAAAATCAATTACCGAAGTTTGTTTCTTGCTTTCTCATAAATACCCTCTATCGATTTCTAAAGAATATTTGAAAAACGGAGATCTTAAGCTCTATCAAACTTTAATTCAGAAGTATGATGTTGAATTAGGATACGTCGTAAATCATTATATGAGTGATTATGATGATAGTTATGATGAAACTAGAATGGATTTGAAAGTTATGAGTTATACTGATTTACAAAACTTTTTAGAATACTGTAAAACTAAGAAAGAGACTAATTTAGAAAGTAAAGTAGAAACTAAAAAACCACCAATTCATATTTTTGTTACATCTGCTGATTTTAATTGTACTGTTTCTAAATATTATGTTGAACATACGGGTAATGAAGCAGCTCCTGCTGAATATTCTTATGTTTCAATCGCATTATGTGTAAAAATTAGAGAATAGGTAAATAGTTAAAAACTGTAAAATCCCCTTAAATAAAATTTTATAATAATTTAATTTATTAATTAATTTATTTTAATTAATAAATGGAAGATTTACCAACTGAATACGCGGTATTTTTAAAAAATAAAAATATGATTGAACTTCCTAGAAAACAAATATTTGGAAATTGTTGGGCCATCGTATTAGCCTCAATTATTGGTGATAAATTATCAATTAAATATAATTTAAAATCAATTTATCCAAGTTCAATTTGGATAACTTCTATGGCTAAAGAAATATCTAAATTTGATGGTGCATTATCGTTTGACAATATAAATGTTGGTTATAACTGTATGACAGTAGCTTTATATATGATAAAATATCCAGAAAAATTTTATACTAAAGTAGAAGATTGTTATAAAGAGAATGAAACTATCATATTCGAGACAGGTCAAAAAATATATAAACCAGATAAAAATATAAAAATAGATTATTTGGGAAATAAACCTGATTGTTGTCTTAGATCATTACGTAAAAATAATTTTTCATATTATTGTAAAAATAAAAATTTTAAAGATATGATATTAAATTCTGCCAAAATCAAAGTTACAAAATTATATAGGTTTATGAGATTTAGAAAAGATCGTTTTGATTATACTCACGATGATATTAAATATATACAAGATATGTTAAAATATTTTATAATGACTCATAAAGTAGTCATATCAGAAATGATATATACACAAGAATATTACTATTATAAACAAAAATTTAAATATAGTACAGAATGTGATATATTTGAACAAAAAGAAAATTTTGATAATTTTAAATATCGTATGATGAATCATTCTGTTGTCATACTTGGATGGAGTAGAGAAAAAGTAGAACCTTATCGTGAATTTTGGTATATCAGAGACAGTAATTTGAAATATTATAGAAAAGTTGCCTTTTCAAGATATGATAATAAAGAATGTTGGTTTGGTCTTGATATCCATTTTACTCATTATAAATATGATTTTGGTAGATCATTTAGTATTGATTGTGATATGGATAAAGTAACTTTAAATAACCTAATTGAAAATAATATTTTTCAAAATATAAATTAAATATATAAATTTAATTTTACAGAAATTTTAAAATTAATGTTAGTTTAAAATTTTATGTATGGAGTTCAGGTCCAATAATAAGTATTTCAGGTAAAACAGCTAAACCCGGGGTATTTTTACCTGTAGTTGGTGTACTAATTTTTAGATTTTGGATCTACTTGTTGAATAAAAAATACAGTATTATCTGTTGGTGTAACACCTAAAAATATCATTGTATGCGATGTTGTATTAGCAGAAGTTGTAAATGTACCTACAGGGTTAATATTTGAAATATTACCATTAGATGACATTTCTCCAACAGATAATACGAAAGTTGAAGCAGCAGCTATAATTGTTAAACCTAATATTGCAGCTCTTGTCTTAATATAATTTCTAAATCTTCTGTAAAATAAAGCAGAATATAAAGAAAAATTTCTTATTTTATAAGAGTCTATTTAGCTTTAAATTTTTTGAATTGTAATATCGATTGATCCTGAGTTATTAAAGTAAAAATAACTATTATCATTAGCAAAACAGAAGAGTATTCCATTTTTCGGAGGTACAAATACTCTTGTAATTTTACCTATATTTTGTCCTAAATTATCACAATTAAACATACGAAAATAATCTTCTTTTTGACAAGATTTAGGATCAGAATTACCACAAATAGATCCAATTATTTCAAACCAATTGGCTCCAGGATATCTTTTTGCTTTAAAAAAATCGGCAGCTTGTAAAGCATATCTGCTTGGATTAAAATAACTTAAATCTGATGGTTTATAACCACACGCATTTGTTTTAATATTTGAATCATTCCAATTTTGTTTTAGATCAGCGGTAAATAAATATTTCTGACCTGCAAATAAAGGTATTCTGGTATTATACCATTGACAACTAGAAGAAATTGTAAATGTCATAGGTTCATTTTTTAATAATGAACTCATGTTTGGAGAATTTTGACAACTCATTTTTATTTAATAAAATTTTTTAAAATTGAAAATATTTTTAAAAATAACAGGAAAAATATACCTGTTAAATCAAATAAAAATGCAGCTAACTTTACAAAAAGCCGCACGCATTAATACCGAAATGGATCGTGTATTTCAAGAAGGAAAATCGGAATATTTAAGTCATACCACTGTTCATACTAATCATGAAATATGCCAAAGTCTGGAAAGTATAAATTCAGAATTTAAACTATTTGAAAAAAGTAGACTTACCGTTCAAAATTATATTGAATCGCTCCGTATCGACGGAGAAGAAGTTATTGGTTTGAGAGAAAGTGAAATAAAACCTTATTACTATAATTATACCAATTATAAAGAATTTTTTGTTGATACTGAGAAAATTTGTCAATTAGCAGTTCCAGCACCTTTTGGCAAAGGTCATGAAACAGTTTATGATGAGAAAGTACGTAAGGCGCTCGAAGTTTCAGCAAATCGTATCGAAATAATCGATAAAAAAAATGGACCAGATTTTGATACCTATTTTGGTGGGTTAGCACCACAAAATAAAAAATTTGTCTATAAACTTTATAAAATGCAGATTTACCAAGAAGGTGGAAAGTTTGAACGACATAAGGATACTATTCATGCTCCAAATCATTATGCGACACTAGTAGTAAATGTTTCTAAAATTTTTACTGGAGGAGAACTAGTACTTTACAAAAATAGTTATGAAAAAAATGAAAGAAACGAATTAGAAACTGAAACTGAAAAAAACGAAAATATTTTACATACTTGTAAATTTACTGATTGGAATGAAGGTTCTATTTTATTTCTGACTGATATTGATCATGAAGTAAAACCGGTAAAATCGGGAATTCGTATTGTTTTACAATATGATGTTTATATCGAAGATATAGAAAATAAATCAGAAATTAAAAAAACTGTTGAAGAAGACGAAGAAGACGAAGAAGATGAAGGAGATAATACTGAATGTCCATATAATAAAGATCTTAAAACGTATTTATGTAATGAAAAATATATTGATGAAATTAATACTGATATCTCAGATAAATTACTTTCACAGATCGAAAAATTTTTAATTGGAGAAAGAGAGGAGGAAGGAGAACTAGTGACTGAATTCTCCTTTCTTTTATCTCGACATTATCCACTTACTGTAACAGCAGAATTTCTTAAATTAGGAGATCGTAAGTTATATGAAATTTTGAAAAGCAAGTATAATGTTGAACTTGGTTATGTTATAAATAAATTTGAAAGCGATTATTATGGCTCTTATGATCAAAGTGATAGAAAGTGCTTGGAGGTTATGAGTTATTCAGATATTCAAAGATTTTTAACAGATTTTAGTGAATTAGAAGATAAATTAGAAAAGTTAGAAGATAAATCAAAAAAAGTAGTTCCTCTGTTTGTAAGTAGTGGTAATTTTCATAATGTTAAATATCAACACTATATTGAATTTACTGGTAATGAAGCAGCGCCCGCTGAATATAGTTATGTTTCTATTGTCTTAAGTTGTTCGATTCGGGATTAAAAATAAAATAATAAAGAAAAATGAGTTGTAAATATTATTTTGTAATAAAAATAATATTCATTCAGTCTCTATCATAAAAATATCATCAAAATTTGTTTTCCCTTGAAGTGCTTTTTCAAGATGTTTATAATTTGGAAAAGTACTACTGTCTGCTGAACATTTAAATACCGGAAGATTTTTATTATGTTTTTCATTAAACATTTTAGCGACCTGGTGCGCCAATTTTTTGGCTTTTTGAATATGGTCATTTTCATATTTTTGTCTAGTTCCTTTTGCCATATTATAAAACCCATTACATCGATCAGTATTTGAATTATATTTATAATTATAGTAAGTTGTATTGACTCCCTGTAGATCTTTCATTTGCTCTTCACAATCGGTCCCAATATAATAAAATCCCAAAATAGCATCTTGAAATATTTTATTTTGTTTTTGGTATTCTGTTGTAGTAGTATCTGGGTCAATATAGACATTTACTTCATTTTCAATAAAACTAGGATCAGCCGGATTCGCTAAAATATAACTATACTTACTAAAATTACTCTTCATACTATTATCGGAATTCATTAAATTCATTAGTGTTTGGTAATAATCTTTCAAAACTTTGATCCAAAGATTCCAATCTTTTTTCTCAAAACGAGCTTGATTCAGCATCAAGGTTCGTGGATCCTTAATATTTCCGATAACTTCTTGAAAACCTTCTCCATTCTTACCAATGTATACGGCGATGCGATTATCTTCAACGAAAATACCATATTTATTATTTTCCTCCTTATTTTCTTCAAAAACATAAAGAAAAGGTTTTTTGGTAAATGGACAATTTTGGTTAATAGTTTGTTTGAGATATCCACTTGGTTGATTCCAAAATGAAAAATTATTTTTAATACTATTTGGAACTTTACTAGAACTAACTTCCGTATAATCAAAACAATCTGCGTAACCATCTTGACATAAATTTTTATTACCTAACATATACCACAAATTAATTGTCCCACCAGAATTATTATACATACAAGTTAAATCATCATTACAACTAGTTGGACAACTACCTCCAGAATTTTCACTTGGTAGATACACCGCATAACTTAAATATTTACTTCCTTTACCGTATTTTTTTTCTAATGTATTTTTGACACAATCGTTAATGTCTGTTTTATAAAAAGGATTATAGATAAGTAGATCAGATCCGGATTCATTTGTTAAACAATTACGAATATTTGTATCAGCATCTATGATAGCGGCAAGGGTAACTAGTGGCCATATTTTTTGTATATCAAATATAATACCACAGGGTGTGAAATAATCTTTATTCGTCGTTGGATACATAAATAACATGGAAGAAAGATCTTTTCTAATATATGTATAAGCTGCACAAGTATGTCTATTTACACTTGCGCAATCTCCGGTGTCAATTAGTTCAACATCACCTTTTTTTAAAAAGGTTTCAAAACTATCAAATACAAAATTTTTGGCGAGTAATCCACCAACATTATTTAAATCTGTATCGGTATTATTAAATAAGTTCTTTAATCTTTCTAATGGAGTGATGGGTTTAGGAGTCTGAGTAGGAATCTGAGTAGGTTCTTTTGTTGGATAAAGAGGTAAATTAGTCGGTAAAGTTGGTAAATTAGTATTATGTGAACTATTTTTTTCTTCTTTTTTATTGACTAATATTGTCATAATTACAATAATAAGTATTATCGAAATAATTATTATACCAATAATAAATACATTATTTACAATTTTTTGATTTATTTTGTTTAATATTTTCATTTATTATAGATAAATTTAAAAAATATAATTTATAATTTATAATTATAAATATGAGTTATCCTTCTGAATTTTTTTTAGGTAATTTGATTAATTTAGAACCAGGTAGACTACAAAAATTTCCTATATGTTGGGCGTATGCCACGGCTTCTCTGATTGGTGATACACTTAGTTTACAAGAAAAAATTTCTCCTGTCATACCAAGTACGATGTGGATTACCTCTATGCGTAATCGTGTATGCAGAGAATATCATCCTGGAGATTCATTATGTAATTTAACTACTTTTGAAGGTTATTTTCCACAAGAAATTTTATATTATATGTCAAAAAATTCAAAAGATTTTTATGCTAAATTAGAAAAATGTTTTTCACAAAATGATACAATTGATTTTATAGAATTTGAAAATTTTATGAATACTGCTTTAGTTATACCGATTCAACATATGGTTATTGATTATTTAGGTTATATGTATCCTGATTGTTGTTTAAAAGAAGAAACTAACATTTTTCAATGTCAAAAACCAGTAGATATATTATCTGAATTACATTGTAAATTTAATGTTAAAATCAAAGATGTCAAATATATTAAATTCTTAAGTAAAGAAAAAAATAATATCACTGAGGAAGATCTTAAATTTTTTCAAAATATTATTAAATACATTTTATATTGTAGAAATAAACCAATACTGTCTACTATTATAATTACAAATGAATATTTTTCATTTTTGAAAAATGAGTTGCCTTCCGGAAATACATATTTTATTCCGACAACAGAAATTTTAAGTAAAGAAGATATGGAAGTTTTAGGATATAATATTGATAAACATGCTATCATCATTTATGGATGGGAAAAAAAAGATGGTATAGAATATTGGATAGTTCGTGATTCTAATAGTACAAAATATGGACACGACTTTTATAAAATACCCTTCTCAACAATTTTAAATAGAGAATATTGGATTGGATGTGATATAGATTGGATATCCAATAGTCGATTTAGAGTTTCTTCTCAGCCAACTTTTATTGATGTGGAAGTAGATGAAGATGATTTATTAAAAATGATGGCTTTTTCCGAAGTTGATTACGCTTTATAAAAGTATAAAAGAGTAAAAATAAATTTTAAATATCTTGCTAAATATAAAAATGGAAGCGCTGTACAATCCCGCCAATGAATTTTATGCGAATTATAATTTTAGTTCGCTGCCAATTACTGAATGCTCAAATTACGAAGATGTTCTGAATAAAGCAAAAACAGTAAAACAAAGTTGTATTTTACTCAACAAAACCAAAAACGTTGTAACTGATAAAAATTTAGATATCAATTTTACATTCGACTCGAAATTAGAAGTTATTTTAGTTTTGAATGTTGAATTAAAAGGTAAATCAACTTTAAAAATAAGTGGAAAAAATTATAGTTTATCAAATATATACTTTCTTGATGGTGATAAAAATTTCAAAATTTCTGGCTTTTTTGTTGAAATTGCCGCTGAGAATTTAAAACTGATTAACTTCAGTATGCTTAATGTCAAATGTGCTACCAGTGATGTTGATTACATCTGTGCCAAAACTTCTGCCAAAAACTTTCAAATGTATAATTCATCTTTAAATGGAAAGTCTAATACTGGGGTTTTCTTGAGACTTGATTTCCCACTTAACAATT
>JACCDO010669169.1_pt1 | contig 12034 bp, 8 predicted proteins | sample 7446101 | NCBI WGS metagenome assembly JACCDO01 (sample SAMN15323440, study PRJNA562643) | freshwater metagenome | isolation source: river surface water | place: USA:Blue River Watershed | collected 2017-08-16 | reverse complement strand
TATTGAGGATTTGTATTATTAATTCCAATTCGATTACTTATATTATCAACCCATAATTTTCCACTTCCTATGTTTAAATTTCCACTAATTTTAGCATTTCCGCTAATATCTAAAGTTGCTAATGGTGAAGCTGTTTTTAACCCAAGATTACCAAATCTATTCATAAAAAGATTACCAGTACCAATTGATAAATTTCCATTAATAATCGCATTACCTTGTATTTCTAAATTTGCTTGAGGAGTTGTTGTAAATATTCCAATAGCTCCTTTGTTTAATATTAAATTTCCACGAGTTATATTAATATTTCCATTTGATAAAGTAACATTACCATTAGTATTATTAATATTTCCATTAGATAATATTATATTGCCATTTGTACTATTAATATTTCCATTAAATAATATTATATTACCAATTGTACTGTTTATATTTCCATTTGTTATAATTAAATTCGATTTTGTAACCAATAGATTACTATTAATATTTGCTGCTAAAGAAACATATAAATTTCCAGTAGTTAAATTACTTAATCCGGAATAAACTGAATCATAAATATTTGGTTGTTGAGCTACAATATTTAAAAGTTGATTATAAAAAGATGAACTGTTTCCGGTAATATTATTAAAAGAAGTTTGAATATTTGCTAAAACTTGATTAATAGCATTAATGTCAGTACTACTCATAATTATATTTTTATAAAAACTATTTTATAAAAATATTTTTTATTAAATATTTTTATTTAGAAATACGCTTTTATTATTTACCAAAAAAAACTTAATTCACAAACATTAAGTGGATCAAACCCACCATCACTATTATTATCACAAATCCATATTAAACATTGTGTAGAAGTCTTATATGGTGCTGTAAAAATAAGAGCAGGTGTACCAGTAAATACTTGAGTAACACTTGTAGGTATTGGATTATAAGAAACAAATCCGGCTACTACATAATTTGTATTTCCAGGTCCTACTGTAAAAGTAACGGTATAACTGCCAACACCATTTCGCGATACAGAACAATTATTTGAATAAAGTGTTATTGTATTTGGAGATGTATAACGGAAAGATATTGATGCGTTACATACTGGCGTATAACCAGTATTATTATAAAAACCATTATTAACAATAATATTTCCAGCAATATTAGTATTACCTTTTATATCTAACGCATATTGAGGATTTGTATTATTAATTCCAATACGATTACTTGTATTACCAACCCATAATTTTCCACTTCCTATGTTTAAATTTCCACTAATTTTAGCATTTCCGCTAATATCCAACGTTGACAATGGTAAAGTTGTACCTAATCCCAGATTCCCAAAACGATTCATAAAAAGGTTACCAGTACCAATTGATAAATTTCCATTAATTATAGCATTTCCTTGTATTTCTAAATTTGCTTGAGGAGTTGTTGTAAATATTCCAATAGCTCCGTTATTTACTATTAAGTTTCCAAGAGTCATGCTTATATTTCCGTTAGTTAAAGTAATATTACCAATTGTACTATTAATATTTCCATTAGATAAATTAATATTACCAATTGTACTATTAATATTTCCATTAAATAATATTATATTACTATTTGTATTTAAAATATTTCCATTTGTTACAATTAAATTCGATTTTGTAATAAATAAATTACTATTTATATTTGCATATGAAGAAACATATAAATTTCCAGTATTTAAATTACCACCACCATAATAAAGGTAATTATAAATATTAGATTGTTGAGTTACAATACGAGTAACTTGGTTATAAGAATAAAATACGTTTCCACTAATAGAGTTAAAAGAAGATTGAATATTTGCTAAAGCTTGATTAATCGCATTAATATTAGCACTACTCATAATTATATTTTTATAAAAACTATTTTATAAAAATATTTTTTGTAAAATATTTATATTTTAGATGTAAAAATATTTATATTTTAGATGTAAAAATATTTATATTTTAGATGTAAAATATTTAGATATAGATTTTTAATCATTTATTTTTATGTTTATTTACCAAAAAAAGTTTAAATCACATATAACGTTTGGGTCAAACCCACCATCAGTATTACCGTCAGAAATCCATATTAAACATTGTGTTGATGTCTTATATGTTGCTAAAAAAATAAGAGCAGGTGTACCAGTAAATAGTTGTGTAACACTTGTTGGAATTGTACTTGTACCACCTGAAGCATTACCATTTACTATATAATTAGTATTTCCTGGTCCTACTGTAAAAGTAACAGTATAACTTCCAGCACCATTCCTTGATATTGTACAATTATTTGAATAAAGTGTTATTATATTTGGAGATGTATAACGGAAAGATATTGATGCATTACATACAGGAGTATAACCGCTAACATTATAAAATCCACCATTTATACTAATATTTCCAGCAATATTTGAATCGCCTTTTACATCTAGTGCATATTGTGGATTTGTATTATTAATTCCAATACGATTATTTATATTATCAACCCATAATTTTCCGCTACTTACATTTAAATTTCCAGAAATTTTTGAATTTCCGCTAATATCCAACGTTGCTAATGGTAAAGTTGTACCTAATCCAAGATTTCCAAATCTATTCATAAAAAGATTACCAATACCAATAGATAAATTTCCATTAATAATTACATTACCTTGCACATCTAAATTTGCTTGAGGTGATGAAGTCAAAATACCAATAGAACCATTATTTAATATTAAATTACCAGTTGTTAAACTAATATTTCCATTAGATAAAGTCATATTACCATTAGTGCTATTTATATTTCCATTAGATAAATTAATATTACCAATTGTGCTAATAATATTTCCATTAAATAATATTATATTACCAATAGTATTACGAATATTTCCATTGGTAATAATTAAATTAGAATTATTAATAATTAAATTTCCATTTATATTTCCTGCTGAAGAAACATATAAATTTCCAGTATTTAAATTACCAGTACCATAATAAAGTGAATTATAAATATTTCCTTGCTGAGCACTAATGCGAGTAACTTGGTTATAAGTTAAAAGTGGAGGTCCAGTAACATTATTAATTTGTAATTGAATATTTGCTAATGCATAATTAATTGCGTTAATATCAGCACTACTCATAATATTATTTTTACAAAAACTATTTTATAAAAATATATTTTATATAAAAAATATATTTATAAAAATAAAGAATCATTTTTAATATAAAGAAAAAAAAATAATTATAAATAAAAATAAAATGGATTTCTATAATTTTGATTTAAATTCATCTTCTTTTTTAATTGAAAATAAAAAAAAAAAAGAAACAGATATTCAAAAAAATAAATTAAACAAAAATGATAATTATTTAGCTTCATTAAATGATGAAGAGTTATTAGAAGCAATAAAAAGTGATAAAGTACTTTTATTACAATTTGATGGAATTAGTAAAGCTGAAGTAAATCGTCGTCGTAATTTATATAATAAATATTTATTTTCAAAAATTGGATATGAAATAAAAGATCCATATGTAAAAATTTATCAACATTCTATACCAGATGAGTTATGTGATGAAATTATAAATAGATTTAATATTGATAAACGATCAAAAAATGGTATAACTTCAATAGGTATAGATAAAGATATAAAAAGAACAAAAGATTTAATGATTTCGCGACATAGTGATTGGAAAGATATTGATGATAAAATGTATAATATATTAAATAAATATTTAAATATATATATGAAATATTTATTTGATAATGATCTAAATATGTATTTTAGTGGAATTGATACAAAAAATATATGTGATAAAGGATATAATATACAAAAATATAATCAAAATGATGGATTTTATATATGGCATACAGATGATATGATTGATTATAAAATTCAAGAAGCACGTGTATTAACATATTTATGGTATTTAAATACTGTTGAAGAAGGTGGTGAAACTTATTTTATGAATTTTAAAGTAAAACCAGAAAAAGGAAAATTAATTATTTTTCCAGCAACATGGACTTATACTCATACAGCAGCAGTACCACGTTCATCCGATAAATATATAATTACTGGATGGATTGCTGAAAAACGGTCATTAGAAGTTGAACAATTATTTAATGAAAGTATGAGTGAAGAAGAAAAAAATATAAAGCTTAATAAGCACGAATAATATAATTTAAATAAGCGTGTGGTGGTAATACTGAAAAAGATGAGCTTGTTCCAGTTGAATCAATTGTTCCTGTAATTGGTGTTACTTCTGTATCTGTAAAAGGAACCCAACTAGTAGTATTTGTATAATATGCATCAAGTTGATCACCTGTTTGTCTTCCAACATTATTATTTTGAAATGTTTCAAAATAAAAGCTATTATTAAATGTTAGTGTATGTGTATGAGAACCAATTGATAATGTTCCTTTATCATGAATATGTTCTGGTAAATTATCTGATACAAGTGTTTGAACATTTGCTCCTCCAGTTAAATTTAATGTTGTAAAACCAGTTCCTTGAATATTTCCTGAATCAATACCAATAATAAATCTTTCGGATGTATTTGGTATATTAAAAGTAGATACATTATCACCAACTCCATATGTGGTTCCAATTAAAGAAAATAAAGTATTATATGTATTACGAGAAATTTCTTGGCCATTACATAATAACCATCCATTTGGTATAGTTGATGAATATAGTGGCATAATAATACCAATTGGTAATATAGAAAGTGTAACTTGAGGTAATACAAAAAGTGAATTATTAAAAAATATATTTCCAGTAGATGTAACATTTTCACTAATATTTGAATTATTTGATACATTTAAATTTCCAGTAATACTTGTATCATAAACAGATAGATTACCAATAGTACTACTAATATTTGAAACAATTTTAGGATCTTGCGAAGTATTTGCTAAATTTATATATAAAGTAGGTGAACGAATATTACTGTTATTATATAAAGTTGAATTAAAATTAGGTGAAGAAATATTACCATAAATATTTGATGTAAAATTAATAGTAATATTATTATTATTTATGGTATTACCTAAAACAAGTATATTATTTGTATTATAAATGTTTGAAAGTAAAACATTTGAAGATAATATTGGAGTATCATATTGAAAAATATTTTTTGAAATATTTGCAACATTAAATTTTTGTGTATAAGAAGAAATATTACTAAAATTTGTAACACTCATTTTTATAATACTATTCTATTTATATAAAAATAATTTTTATATAAATATTATTCGAAATTAGATAATATAAAAAATAATATAAACTAAACCCCTTTAATAATATATTTAATTGATATATAAGGTGGCAAAATAGATAATGAATTAGATAACCCAGCACTTCCAATATTACCATTAAAAACAGGAGCTTCTATTGAAGTTGTACCACCAATCGCAAAGTTTGTTTGATTTGTATCAGAAACAGCAGAACCATCTCCTTCATTACTACCTCCTCCGAAAACATCATTACCAAAAGTTGCACTTGGAAAAGTAATACCATGTTTATGTGAAACTTGTAATGTATCTGTATTATGGTTATGTGATGGTAAATTAGATGGTTGTAAAACAATATTACTTGCACCTCCTGTAGTACCTATGATTGATGAAGCGTTTCCTCTAATAAATTTTTCTTGTAAATTAGGTAATGTAGTTGAACCTAATAAAGTAAATAATGATGGATATGTTACTGAACTAAATGTTGTTCCATCACATAAAAGCCAACCAGTAGGAAGAGTAATACCAGCATACATTAATACAGAACCGACTGGTAATAAATTAAATGAATATAATGGATTCATTGAAAGATTATTAACATTTAAATTACCATTTACGGTTACTTTTTGAAAAATACCACTTTTTAATATAGTATTATTTGAAATAGTTAAATTTGAAATATTTGCGTTATTTAATGATATATTACCACTTAAATATACATTATTATAAATATTAGCATTTGTTGAAGTATATAAATTTCCAATAAGATTTCCTGAAAAAATATTTGAAAAATCATAAATATTACCAGTATTTATAAGATTTCTATTAATAGCATTATTTTTAACAATAATATTTGAATCATTTTTAATAAAATTATTTATATAAATATTGCTTTGACTATTTGTTAATAAATTACCATTAAAAACAAAAATATTTGGTGAAGTAGTATTTAAAGATATTGTTGTAAACATATTTTTATAATTAAATTTATTTTAATATACGAATAAATATATTATACTAATAAATCTATTATAAAATATATAAAAAAAATAAAATAAATAAACAAAATAAACAAAATAAATAAACAAAATAAAAAATAAAAAATAAAAAGTTAAAAAACTTTTATGATATAAGATAAAACAATATATGGAGCCATTATTGAAAAAGATGATGGAATTGTTAAACCTGTAATTGATGTATTTCCACTATATGTATCTGTTGTAAAATCAACATCATTTGAAGTTGGTGGAAAATTTTCAACATTATGATTTACTTTAGGTCTACTTCCACCTCCTTGACGATTTGTAGTGCTTGTAGAATTAATTGGTAAACGCCCATTAAAACAATCTGTTAAATTATGTGAATGTGAAGCTACTAATGTTCCAGTATGAGTATGTGTTGGCATTGTTGATGTATCAAGTGTTTGAGTTGTAGAACCACCAGTAGTACCTAAAGTATATGTACTACTTGTTCCAAAAGGAATAGCTCCTCTTAAATCTGGAATATTAAATGTGGTAGCACCATCTCCAATTCCATATGTTGTACTTATTACAGAAAATAATTGTGAATATGTAGTACGAGAAATATCTTGACCATTACATAATAAATAACCGTAAGGAAGAGTACTTGTGGAAATATATGGAAAAATGGTTCCAATTGGAATAATATTTGAAATACCGGAAGATGCAATAATATTTCCGTTAATATTTGAAGTATTATTAATTACTAAATTGCCATTTAATGTAATATTTGATATAGATAAATTTGGAATATTTAAATTTCCAGAAACAAATAAATTATTAATAGCAATATTTGAAATATTTGTAATATTCGAATAGTTTGATAATAAAATATTACCAAAAATATTTGAATTAGTATAACTATTATTTAATATATTTCCTGAAAAAAGATTATTATTTGAAATTAAATTATTTGAAAATAAATTTCCAGAAATTAAATTAGATGATGTTATATTACCTGTTACTGTAAGATTACTTACGGAAACAGTTTTATTTAAATTATCTAATCTTAAGTTTCCTAAATAAATAACATTTACTGAACTATTTGTATCTGAAATGGGAAAATTATATGAAAGTTGTTTAAGTGCCATTTTATTTTTATATAGCAAACTATATAAAAAATATATATTTTATAAGTTTTTTTAACTATTTTTAACTATTTTATTTTATAATAAATTATTTTATAAAAAGTTAATTTTATTATTTTTATTTTTTAATTCATTTACACTTGATTCTAAATTATTTACACGATTTTGTAATTCTTTATTTTGATTTTTTAATTCTTTAATACAATTTACCAAAAATGGAATAATTTCACTATATCTTACACTTTTTGCTTTTTCTTCACTTATTGGTTGATCAACAACTTCAGGTAATATACTTTCCACTTCTTGAGCAATTAAACCTACTTTACGAGGAGCATCATCATTTTCATAATTAAAATTATAATAAACACCATTAATACTATCAATTTTATCAAAACAATTATTTATAAAAGTAATATTTTTTTTAAATCTTCTATCAGAAATAGTAGACCATGATTGATTATTACCTGCTGTTAGCTTTACACCATTTGTACCATCGAAAATATAATAATCGTTGGTACCATCGTTTGCGAAACCCATTTTCCAAACATATGAATTTTGTCGCACTAATGAAATACTTGATGTATTATCACTATCTTTAGTACATAATGTTAATAAACCATATTTATTATAATCAATAGTATCATTAATACCAATATGAACATAGCCGTTTGAATAAAAAGAGTAACCATATGTATTTAAATTTGCGCTATTAACTGTTAAATTACCGCAATTTAATACATTTGATATATTATAATCATTACTTACTGTTAAATTTCCGGTATTCAAATTTCCTAAACCATAATAAACTGTATTATATATGTTACCTTGTTGAGCTACAATACGTGTTATTTGATTATAGTTTGATAAAACATTACCGGTAAGGTAATTAAATTCACTTTCTAAAGTATTAATTGCGGCATAAATATTTGCCAATTCATCTGAACATGGACATGACATTTTTAATATATAATTTCTATAATAATAAATATATTTTATTATTATTTTTAACTTAAAAATATAAAAAGTAAAATCTAAAAAATTAAAATCTAAAAAATCAAAATCTAAAAAGTAAAATATAAAAAGTAAAATTTAATAATATTAGTTATTTTGTGGAATGTTTGCGTCTATTGCTTCAGGATAATCAACAACATTTAATTTATCAAACGCATCAGCCATATTTGAAAAACGTTTCATTAAATCATTCATTGCTAAAACTAATTCTTTATTACTGCTTTCAATAATAGAAATATTTTTGTTTGTTAAATCTAAATTATTTCTTAAAGCATTATTTTCAATTAATATTTGTTCATATTTTTGAAGTAATTCATCATATTTTTTATTTACACTATCTTCTAATTTAACCATTTCATTACAACATAATATATTTACATTTGAAATAGATGATGATACATCGTTAAGCATATTTAATGATATTATTTGATTTAATTGGTCATTTATATTTGCTAATTTTTGATTATTTTCAATTAAAGAATCGTTATTTGTTAAAAATGTTTGATTATTTAATCTTAATGATTCATTATAACTACTTAATTCTTCATTTTCTAAAATTAATCTATTTACCTTTTCTTTAAGATCATTTGTTGTACTTATTGATGAATTTATAGAAGAATTTATATTAGAAATATTATTTTGTATAATTGTTATATTTATATCATTTTTTGAAATATAATCATCTAATAATTGATTTGAAATAGAATTAAAAGTAGTAGTTATATTTGATAAATCATTTATTATTTCAACATTTGAAGACAAAATGTTATGTAAAAAATTAATTTTAGATATAATATTTGTTTGAATATTAGATAAATTACGATTTTCAAGCATAACTTTTTGTAAAGCACCATACATTACTTTATACATTTGATCCGCATTTAATACTCTAAAATCTTCATATCCATATTCATTATGTTTTGTTATTGCTTTAGGAAAGTACTCTTCAACTTCTTGAGCAATCCAACCTAACATTGCTTTATCCTCAACAATATTTGCTATTTCAGGAATCCATTTATAATGATGAAGAGCTATATTTGAAACAATATTATAACATGTTTCCAAATTTGCGTACACAATATCTTCTTTAATTCGAGCATCCGAACCAGTTAACCAAGTAGTAGTTGTTAATTTACGAGCACCATCAGTAGTTAATTGTAATTGAGCATTTGGAGCTGAAGTACCTAAACCAAGGTTACCAGTACCATCATTTAAAAATAATGAACCATTATCAACATTTAAGTTACCATTAATAATTGCGTTACCATTTACATGTAAATTAGCAACAGGTGATGTTGTCCATAATCCAAGGTTACCAAAACGATTCATAAAAAGGTTACCATTTTGAACATTTAAATTACCATTAATAATTGCGTTACCATTTACATGTAAATTTGCTAAAGGGCTTGTTGTTGAAATTCCAAGATTACCAAATCGGTTCATAAAAAGATTACCAATACCAACTAATAAGTTACCATTAACAATAGCATTTCCTTGTATTTCCAAATTTGCTCGAGGATTTGTAGTATTAATACCTACATTACCTAATTCAGTTACATAAAAAATTCCATTATCAACATTTAAATTTCCAGTAATAACAGCATTACCATTTACATGAAGGTTTGCCACTGGATTTGCTGTCCATAGCCCAAGATTACCGAAACGATTAAAAAAAAGATTACCATTTTGAATATTTAAATTACCATTTATTATCGCATTACCATTTACATGAAGATTTGCTTGTGGATTTACTGTCCATAGCCCAAGATTACCGAAACGATTAAAAAAGAGATTACCATTTTGAATATTTAAATTACCATTTATTATCGCATTACCATTTACATCAAGATTTGCCATTGGCGATGATGTCCAAAGTCCAAGGTTACCGAAACGATTAAAAAAGAGATTTCCATTTTGAATATTTAAATTACCATTAATAATGGCATTTCCTTGTACATCAAGATTTGCTTGTGGGTTTACTGTCCATAGCCCAAGGTTACCGAAACGATTAAAAAAGAGATTACCATTTTGAATATTTAAATTACCATTAATAATGGCATTACCATTTACATCAAGTTTTGCTTTAGGTATACCTGTATTTATTCCAACATTACCACCTAATGGATTTAATATAAGTGGTAATGACATACCATAACCACCAACTCCAAAATATCCCACAGCATTAGTATCATCAGCACCACCATAAAGTGTTGTCATAAAGTTTACTGTATCATATATATAGAAAGCGTGTTGATTTGGATTTTCATTTAAATTGTAAAGTCCACCATTTTTATTAATATATAAACCATTGTATGTATAAACATTACCATAATTGTATATATCAGAATTGTATACTGTAAGATTTGCACTTAAAATAGATTCACCAAAAGCATTAAATCGTTCATAAACAGTTAAGTTACCGTTTAATATGGAAAAATCACCTGCTTCTAATAAACAATCATTACGAATATAAAAATTATTTCCATAAACATTTGCTCCAATATTAGCATCTCCAGCAACATCTAAAGCATATATTGGAGTTGGGTTATTAATACCAACGTTTCCAGTATATGATATATTACCAATTCCTGTTGTCCATTGACTTCCAATATAAGGTAAATTATTTTGATAAAGATTTCCAGCAAAATTAATATTTCCATTTACATCTAACTCAAATTTAGGTGTTGTTGTTTTAATACCCACATTACCAGTATTATAATAAATATTTGCCGCAAGTGTTGTCCATTGACTTCCAATATATGGAGAACCATTTTGATTTAAATTACCATAAAAATCCAAGTTACCAGAAATATTTGCTCCTCCAGCCACGTCTAACTTGTATTTTGGATTACTTGTTCCAATTCCAACGTTACCATTAAGCAATATTAAATTCGAAGTTCCAATAATATTTCCGGTTACTCCTAGATTACCAATAATATTTGCGTTTGCTCTTCCAATAATATTTCCACTTATATTAGCACCTCCAGCTACATCAAGTTTATATTGAGGATTTTTTGTTCCAATCCCTAAATTCCCATTGGGAATTAATACATTTGAAGACGCAAATAAATTACCTGTTACATTTGCGTTACCAGATAAATAAAATTGTTCATTTGCTACTGGTGATGTTCCTATTGTTAAATTACTTGATAATGTTGTTATATTATTTGATAAATATAATATGTTGCCTACATTATTTAGACCTATAGATCCTGTAGCGGAAGACATTTTAATAAATATATATCTTCTAAATATACTATTTAATTCATAGATATTTATTTATTTCTTTTAACAAAATACTATTTGTTAACAAAATATATTTTATAAAAAAAATTATTTTTTAACCTTCTAAAGGTTCATTTTCTTTTTCTAAATCAACTTTATAAGCATAAAGTACTTTGCGTACACCATCTTTAATATTTGACAATTCTAAATTGCGACTTTTAACATAATTTTCTAATTTCGTTGTATCTAAATAATTGTTTGAACGTTTAGATGCTAATATTTTATCTTGCTCTTCTATACTAAAATTCTTCCATGTAAATTCTGAATCTACAATTGTACGATACATTTCTAATATTTCATTATGAGAAATGACTCCAGGATTTGTATAATTATATGTTCCTACACTATTTGTTTTCATCATATCTAAAGCAATAGGTAATAATTCTGGTAATATAGTCATTGAATTAGGTATACTACAAATCTTTTCATAAT
>JACCDO010062466.1_pt1 | contig 12034 bp, 22 predicted proteins | sample 7446101 | NCBI WGS metagenome assembly JACCDO01 (sample SAMN15323440, study PRJNA562643) | freshwater metagenome | isolation source: river surface water | place: USA:Blue River Watershed | collected 2017-08-16 | reverse complement strand
TACAGAAAGTAAGAGAACTTGATGGTTCATTCGGTTATAATGCTGCAACAGATGTCTTTGAAGACTTGTTTGTAGCAGGTGTAATTGATCCCACTAAGGTAGTTCGTCATGCTTTAATTAATTCAGCTAGTGTATCTTCACTATTATTGACAACTGAAGCTTTAATTGCAGAAAAGCCCGTTAAAGAATTAAAGGCTGTAGAAGAATATTAAAGATTATTAGGGTCTATTATATAACGACACACCCTAAATCCTAAATTAGATAAATTTGTAAATGAACTTAAAGGTCTTGAGATTGTTTCTTTTATATGTTCATTAGCTTCTTTAACAAGACCACCATCTATCCATTCATCTACATTACCTGACATATCATATAAACCGAATTTATTAGGTTTAAGTAGACCTACTTCACTATAATCAGAACTAGCATATTGACTTAGTTCCCATATATCATCAGTACCACTATATAATTCTGTATCTCCTCCAGCTGAGGCACAGTATTCCCATTCTTCTTTAGTAAGAAGTCTATAACCACCTGATGTATAATCTGTCTTTTCGGGACGAAGATAACAATAAGGTAAACCCTTTTGAAAGCTGAGAGTATTACAGAACATAGCTATCTCAATAGGTCTAACATTTACTTTAGGTTTATTATCTTGTATTCCGTCATTTAAGATGTCAAACCACTGATTATTAGTAATAGGATAAATACTAACAGCAATACTAAGTTCTTTTATATACATTCCTTTCATTTATAGACTATCCTTCCATGTGTATCTAATATCATCTAATATAGATGTTAAGATAGGTGATATATCTGATTCTACATACTGAGGGTTGATACCGGTTTTTTGATTAGGGTCATTAAATCTTCTAGTCCATATTCTATTAGAGTAGTCATGTTCAAAAAGTTTTTGTTCTTTATGGTTATATATAACGATATAGAATCCTCTTTTAAAGGAAGAAAGGTCTATATATAAGTTTTGTAAATGAAACCTATAATAGACGGTATCTTGAGATTTTGTTATATATTCTTCTCTAAAATTTAATTCGGAGAAAAAAGTGAGGAGGTTTTCTAGTGTAGTACCTATATGGATGGGGAGTAAAACTCTTTTACCGTTTACAAGATTAGTGATCATAATTCACCTAAGGATAAGAAATCTTTAAAATAAGCTAGACGGATAAATTTGAGGACAAGGTTAATAAGGCATAAGTTTTTATCATATGGTTTTAAGACACCTTCATTAACTTGGTAAACATCTTCTTTAATTCTAAGAGTTATTTTATTAACAGAGATATAAACTGTATCGTGTGAAATTTCTACGATAGAGATAGAAAGGTCTTTTTTTACATATAAAAATTTTCTTTTTTCTATACCGAGATAGAGAAATACATTATGTAGAGTGGAAGTAAGAAATTTAAAGGTAGTTTTTTCACCTACATAAACAGATACCCCATTAACTTTATCGACTAGCATTTCAATAAATCTTCAGCTAGTAGTAAGACATATTCTTTAGTAGTTATCCATTGTTGTGGGATAGCTTTTAAACCATAGACAGCACCAAATAAAGCACCTAAGATAGCTGCATTGATGTCCGCATCACCCCCTTGTTTAATAGTTTTACTCATAGCTTTAGTAATATCACTAGTGTGGTATAAATGGTACATAGCATTTCTTAAAGCTGTTAAACAATAGCTTTTATTCATATAAGCCATATTCTCAGGTGGTTTAGTTCTAGCTAAACACATAAGTTCTCTCACAAGAGGTATAGAAGCCCATTCTATCATCTGTTCAAATAATTCTCTTGGTGGAATATCTGATTTAATAGCAAGAGAAATAGCTCTTGCAAAAATGCTATTTGCCTCAAATACAATTTCATTGTTATGAGTACATTCAGCATCAGCAATAGCGAGAGCACCTACTTTATCTAAATCTAAATTAGCACCGTATATACCTATAGGTGCTACTCTCATAAGAGAGGTATTACTAGCAGATTTCTTATCATATTCATCATATAATAAAGCATTACTAATAGAAATGTTTATATCAAAGGGTTTACTTTCTACCCAGTCTACATAACTATTAAATACATAGTTATAATAGAAGCCTTTATTAGCTATAATACTTTTAGCTAAAGTAATAGCCATTTCACTTGCTTTATCACCTGCCATAAGACCTATAAAACAGCCTTGTGCTTTATTTAACATTTTTTCTTCCTATTAATAACTGGGGCTCTCTCTATATTATATTGTTTGTATAATACAGAAACATAAGTTTGAACAACACCTAAAATTTCAGCTATCTCTACTTGTGTTAAGTGTTTCAATTCTTCTAGTCTTTCTTTACTAGGTTTAAGATAGACAGGTTTAATATCATAGGATGTTTTCCATTTACTTGCTAAAGATTGAGAAACACCATATTTTTCAGCTACCTCTGTTATAGATTTATTTAATAAATCCTCTTTACTAGGTTTAGGCTTCTTAAATTTAGAAGCTCTATCACTTTTAAATTCAATATCATATTCTTTACACCATAAGCTAACAGCTTGTTTAGTGACACCATATTTTTTAGCTACCTCTTTTTGAGTTAAATTTAAAAGAGGGATAAGTTCATCTTTATTAGGTTTAGATGAGAAAGGGGACTCATATTTTTTTCTAGTAAGTTTAATACCATATTCAGATGCCCATTTAGATACGGTGGGAATACTTGCATTATATTTATTTGCTACTTCAGTTAAAGTTAAGTGAGATACACTAGATAGTTCTTCTTTAGTAGGTTTCTTTTTAAAGAAAGTGAGTCCATATTCTTTAGCTAAAATATATAGCTTGTGGTAAGTAAGCCCACATTCTTTAGCTGCTTTTCTTAAGGTGAGGTGTGTAAGGGTAGATAAATATTCTTTAGTCATTTTTTATTCTCCTTTAATTAAAGAGAACTTAGTATCCAAAAAACTAGCTCTCAGAAAATCAAATAGGTTATCATAAGTTTCTTGTAAAGTTATTTTATGAGCTATATCTCTAGGGACTCTTATATTTCCTTTTTGCTCATATAAGATAACTTTATAGTAATTTTTTACATTAGATGGTTTAATTCCTAATAAATAAGTACCTTCTTTTTCTAAAAAGAAAATCTCATTCACTACTTTCTGTATATGTATTAACATTTTATCTTTAGTGAATACTATCCCATCGATAACACCATCTCGGTAATCACCTAACTGATAAAAACCTAACTCTTTCAAAGTTTGAAAGAGTGTATCGTTAAAGTTTAAATCTAAGTTTGATTTAAACTTTCTTTGTCCATTAATAATTTCTGTTAACATTTTGTTTATCCTTTCTTGGTTCTGAGTACCACGCATAGTGTCTAAGGTTGGATGTTTCATTCTTGTGGTCTTGATAAAGTGCAATGACTTTATCTTGGAGAGCTTTATCTGTGGTTAAATCACTGATAATAGAAAGTAATGTTTTTTCGGTATTCATTTTTTTATCTTGCTGTGGAAAATAGGTTTAAACAATCTTGAGCAATTTTTTGTACTTCAAGTAAATCTTTGTTTTCTTCTTGCCACTTTAAAAGAGCATTGATTTTTAAATCAATATTAGCTTTTAAGGCTTCACCCCATTCTTTAATGTCTTCAGGGGGGCAATCTTTCATTTGATCTAATGCAGTGAGGACTTTTAAAATTTCTTGATGACTTGCATATGCTTTGATTTTAGTTTCAGTTTGCATAGGTTTTTTTCCTTTCTTATTTGTTAAAGTTTTCAGCTTCTTTAAGTAGGTATAAGGCTAATTCTTTATCAGCCTTAATTTTGTCCACTAAATAATTAGCACTTAATTCTTTTTCAACTATCTCAATATCTTTGATTGGAAATTTTGTTTCAAAGTCTTCTTCAAAATATTCTGAAAAATATTCTTCCCCAAATAAATCTTCTGTCCATTTGATCAATTCACAACCCCTGTGAGAAGAACCTAGACAAGAACCTGCAACAGATGTAAAATCAGATACATATTTTTTAATGTACCCTGAGTTACCTAGCTCACTGTAATCACATCGATGCTCAATTTCTTGGAGGTGTTCTCTTACTTGTAAGACGAGTCTAAAAAATTCTTTAAGTTCAGTACGAAATTCTTTGATAATTTCAAGTCTTAAAGTGAATGTGAGAGAATCATCTGAATAGATAGTGTAATCACTTTCTAAATTTTCAATCATGCTTAAAATACTCATATTATTTTCCTTTCTGTGTAAAAGATTCAGCTTTTACTAAGAGGTGTTGAGCTAATTCTTTATTAGCTAAAATATTTTTTGTTAACTGTTCGATTTTGAGGTCTTCAATAAAACTATCATTCAATTCATTTTGAATTTCTTCAATTTGAAAAGTATTTGCCCATGCCATTAAAGGATGGGATAAGAGTCTAGTCAAAGGTAACAAGACATCAGATAGATAATTAGAATGGCTAAGTACTGAATTATCCATCTGTTGAAGAGTCTTAATTTTATTTTGAGCTTGTTTCAGTTCTTCTGCAAGATTTGAAAGTTCATCATTAAATTCACTAATCTCTTTGAGGGGGTCTTCACCTTCAACTTCATAGTCATATTTTTCTAAAATGGTTTCTAGTTTACTCATAAAAGTGTCCTTTCTTATTTGTTAGCAATTTTTTGTAAGGTAGGGTCAAGTTCAAGTGCAAGGTTAGAGGTTTGTCTACCCCAAATAAAGCAAGTGTCTAATTGATGACTAGATTCACCGATACGACTTAATTCAATACCTAAAGAATCAGAAACTAACCAAAATTCAAAAATTTCAATTTCTTCTGATTCTACATATATAGTCATATCACTTAAAAAGTCATCACTTGAGTTAAGTGCTTCAATTAGAATTTGTGGTGCAAGACAAAACACATGGTTGTCAATTAATTTAGTTACTTTACTCATAAAAGTATTTTCCTTTATTTGTTTTCAGTTTGTGGTTGGTGTTTTTTGAGCTTATCTCTTAAGCCTTTTAAGAAAGATTCAGATGGATTAGATACCCATTTACTAAGGTACGCAATATCTTCCTCAACCTCTCTTTTAATCTGAATATCAGTGCAAGTGTAGAGCAACGAATAAATTTCATTATAAAGGTTTTTCATAAAATTAACCTTGTTCACTTTCTGTTTCAAAACAACGAGGTGATACGATACCTACACCATGAACATACCATCCTTTACTACCTGCCTTTAAACTGTCTTTTGTTAAGGGACAAGTCAAATCTGATGATAGATCAATTGGCTGTTTTCCGTTTTTAGCTACTGCATCAATTAAACTTTGAGGTGGTGTAAAAGTTTTCACTTTAGCTTCTTTAGGTTTAGAAGGTGGTGAATTTAATTTTACTTTACTTACAACCTCTTGATTTTGATTGGCTGATACATAAGTGTGCATGATACTGCTATTTGAATTTTTAACAGGATCACTATCTTTACACCATTGTGCAAGAGGGCAAAGTTTACATTCATCATCTGAGGCTTTGTATGTCCCATAACATGATTGACTTGAAATAGCAGTTTGTCTTAGTGATGGGCATGATAAATCAAAAGGTGTTTCACTGATGACTTTGCCTTCAGCTTTTAAACGATCTAGCCAAATTGTTTTTTGTGATTCTATGAGTTGCATAGTTTCATCTTTCTTTTGTGGGGGGGTGGTTTTTTGTTTAGGTTTTGTTTCAAGCTCAAGTGTTTCAATTACACTTAACTCTTCCACTAAGTTTTCAATTTCTTGAAGTTCTTCTTTTGTAGTTTCTACAATAGGGATGTCTTCTACTACAATTTTAGGTGCTTTAGGTGTCTTAGGTGCTTTAGGTGTCTTAGCTTGTACTACTGGAACCTCAATATTTTGAGCATCAATTTTTACATACTTTGATCCACCTAAATCCATGCAGTGCACACCTTGACTATTCCACTTTCTCAATCTATCTTTGATACTGATATATAATTTATCTTGACCACTTGAAGTAGTTAAGTTTGTATCATATTCAGCAGACAATAAACTGACAACACCTTTTTTAATATCCATTGCACCTTGAGGTGTATTTGAAAGTGTTGAGTGAATAGCCGATTCTAAAATGTCATTTGTTAATTGCTTTAACATAAATAAGTACCCTTTCTTAAGGTATAAATCTTTTCTTACCCTCTTATATGTTTTTCAGATTATTTATATGCAATTTAAAAAACATCAACAATTTCAATAACTTATGAATTTCAAGGGTCGCCCCAAAATATGTAGAAATCTAGATACTACTAAAATGTAGAAATCTAGGGGTTATAGGGGGGGTCCGCATATAGCATATTTGGAGGGTTTAAAATAGATATTTAAAGTGGTTAAAATAGGGTTATGCGTACCCCCCTATATATAGGGTAGATTTCTACATTTTAACTATAGCAGATTTCTACATTTAATGGGGGGTGGGGTGGTTTTTTAAAGTGTTGAAATTGTTAAGTTTTTTAAAATTGAGAATAAATAATCTGAAAAACATATATAAGAGCATAATGAAGGTTAGTTTAGTATATTGCTAAACTTAATCGATAACTCACTTAAGAAAAGGAAAATCATTATGGCAAGACAAGCATTTAACCCATTCACCGTATTCTCTAAATCATTCTGTGGTATTACTGCTAAAGTGAATCCCTTATCAGATGCTGAACTTATTTCTCAAAATGCTAAAGCTAATCCTATTAAAAACTTTTTAGAAGATAGTAAGGCTGGCAACTGGAAAATGATGAGTGCTTTCTGTATGTTAAAGACTCGTGTACACACCTATATTCAAGGTGTAGCAGGGTCAGGTAAGGATACTATCGTAGAACAAATTTGTGCTGAATATCGTATCCCATTTAAAGCATTTGCATTTAAGGATGGTATCAATGCAAATAACTGGGTATGTCGTACTGAATTGCGTAGTACTCAAAATGGTGGTACTGAATCGATAGTATCTGATGGTGAATTAGCTAAAGCAGTAAAAGGTTTTAAAGCTAAGGATGGTAAAGTTTACCCTTATGTGATTTTACTTTCTGATATGGATAGAGCAAGACCTCAAGACTTAGAAATTTTGAGAAATGCTTTACAATTAGGAAACTCAGCTTATTTAATTGATAATGTTAGAGGTGGTTCAATTCCAGTCTTAGAAGGTACAATTTTTATTGCAACAGGTAACACTGGCGTTGATGGTGATCCTAATGGCACAATGATAGCTAATCCTATTGATGCTTCAATTATGAATCGTTTTGCTAAGATTAGAGCAATGTTAGCGACTAAGGATCAAGAAGTGAAAATCATGATGGCTGATCATCCAAGACTTGATAAGCCTCAAGCGAAGTTAATTGTTGACTGCTTAGATGTTCTCAGAAACACCATCAAAACTTTAGGTTTACCACTTGAAGTAAGTTTGAGAGATGCTTCATTACTAGCTAAATCAACACTTGAATTGATGGATTGTGGGATTAAAACAAATTTCAATGAAGCATTAAAACTAGCCACTAGTTTGGTGGTTGATGGTGCTTTCAAAGATCCTCGTAATGCAGAACAGTTAATAGGTTCACTTGATCCACTTTTAAAGGTATCAACAGGAGACCCTGTTCAAAAACAAGATAACACTAACGCTTGCCCAATCGATATGTAATCAAAGAAAGGAAAAACTATTATGTTAAAAATGACACCAAGACAAAAAGATCTTTTAGATAAAGTAGATTTGAGCTTGAGACCTCAATCTATGAAATTGAGAAGATTATTAATGACTGAAAATATGAATCGCACTTATGAAATAGAAGGTGCTAATCTCAACACAAGTGCTTTAACTGATACTTATACAAGTATCAAGAGAAACATTGAAAACAGAGATCGTTATGAAAGTTTTACTAGAATCCCAAGTATTAAATGTGGTTTTAGTTTTGCGATTGACTTTTCAGGCAGTATGAACACTTTTAGTAAACCTACAACATGGGAAATGGTATTAACTGCCTCTTATGCTTTAGGTAGATTAACACAAACTATGGGGGTAGAATCAAATATGAGTATTGTTGGTGTTGATTATCAACAAGCCTCAGCTTATGGCTCAACAGATAGTTATATCCCTCAGGCTATTATGCTTAAAGGTGAAAAAGAAAAATGGAATGATGATCTATATAATGAATGCTGGAGGTTTTCACCCCATACAGGCACTTATGTAGCTCAATATATTCAAGTAGCTTTAGATATGGTGAAAAGAATAAATGCTCAAAAAAGAGTAGCCTTCTTCTTAACTGACGGTGCTGATCCAGGTGTCTATAACTATCTTCAAAGTTTTGTAGATTTAGCAAAAGCTCAAGGGATTCACTTAGTAGGTATCGTTTTTACTGATGATCAATATTTAGCAAGACAATACACCTCTAGAATAGAAAAGAATTTAATTGTTGTAGATGACCCTAAAGATTTAGGTGTTAAAATGATCGCCACCTTAGAAGGATTATTGAAAAAATGAAAAGAACATCCCTAAAAGATTCTAAAAGAGTAGTTAATAAAACATCAATAGAAAAAGATAAAATTTGTCTTAATAGGATAGCTCAAGAGCAAAGTAAATTTTTAGCTTTTGAATATCTTTGTCAATTGGTTTTACCCTCTTTTTTGAGAGAATTAAATTTCTCACCTAATGAAGATGAGAGTATGTTTTTCTTAGATAATATTCAATCCGAATTAGAAATTGATGGTTCTATTGCGTACCTCAAATTCAAAACTAACCTAGCTTCTAAAACACTTATTTTTTCTGACTTTTTCACTAAACCATCCATATTTAAAATTCACTTTAAATACGGTGAAAAAGAATATGAAAAACAACTCTCTGGTGATCTTAATTTCTTCTTCCAAGAAATTCTAATAGCCATAAGAGATGTATGGAATTTCTCTCACCCTAACTTAAACTATAAATTTCTTTAAGGAGAAAAAAATGTTAACAAAAATAGAAAATGGTAAAAGAGTACTTAGTGATTCTCATACCAATGAAGTAAATTTAATCATAGGTGATGTTGTAGCAAAATATGCTGATTCTGAAACTAATGATGTTATAATTAATAAAATTCTCAATAGAGTTTTTTACTCATTTTTTGAAGAATTACATCTTCCTATAACTCAAACTGAAGGTGAAGTAAACTACAAACATTTACAAATAAAGTTAAAAAGTGTTCTTGTATCGGGTTCAAGATGCCCTGAAATAACAGTAACAAATACAAGCACAACATACACTATAAAATTTACAATTAAACCTAATAGGTTCGGTGTTTTCGGTGACTTAGATTTAAATCTTAAAACAGAAAATCTGATAAACAATAACCTAGAAGGTACAGGTACTAATGACTTATCCTTATCTAGTGTTTTAGAACTTGTCTTAGTAAGTATAAGACAAGTATGGACAGACTAATTAACAACCACCTATAAGAAAGAAATCTGATATGTCTATAACACAAATAATTGATGGTAAAAGAATAGTTACAAATAAAGAATTTATCTTAACACTCCACATCCATGATTTAATGAAAGAATGTAATTTTACTAAAATACAAGGAGCTACATGGGGAGATGAAATATGGAATTTAGGTGAGATAGTTATAAAAACACTTTATGACCAACATAGAACTTTAGAAGTGTATCTTAAAGGTGATCTTTGTATTCATATTTTAGAGGATTATGATGAAGGTGAAAGGTCTTCTGATGATCCTACATGGAAATATACATATAAGAATATATATCATTTATCTGAACTTGAAACAGCTAACAGATTACTTAAAGACTTAAGAGAGATATGGTATGTATACTAAAATAATTGATGGTAAAAGAATAGTCAATAAAGAGAGCTTAGATTCTTATAACGGAGATTTTGACACCCTCATGTCTTCTTTCCTAAGAGAAATGGGATTCTATTTAGAAGATGCTGATTTTAATATATGGAGAAAACCTAAATTCTTTAAAGTAGAAATAGGTTCTAACTTTATAGAATGTAATTATCTCTCTAAAAGTAGAGATCATATTTTTGAGAGTAATAGTCAATGGAAAGAAGATTTATGTAGTGGTTGCATAATTAAATATGCCAATTGTAGTTTTAACACTAACCTCTATGACTTACTAAACACCTTAATCACAGACCTCAGAGAATTATGGGAAGAACACCAACAAAATAAGGTATAGTCTATTAAAGGAGAATACAAATGGATTTTATTTTATCTACAGGATTACTTAATCACAATTCTTGTCAATTAAACACAGACCTTTTAGTTTATACTGACATTAAAGTCTATGAAGACTTTACCCAAAGCCTCTATCTCACTTTTATCAGTAAAGATAGTATCACAGGTTTTATTATCGAAGGTGGTGAATTTGTTTCTTCTATCTCTGAAGAAACTAATGACGATGAAATTATGACAAGAATAGAAATTAAACTATTAGATGATGACACTAAATTCACCTATAAAGAATATGTTTGGATCACCACTTATTATGAAGATGAACTTTATGTCTGTATGCCTAATAATAAAAGTATCTCTTATAGTGAAGATGACGGATTTCTTGACGATCCCTCTTATTTAAAACAAACTTAACCTCTCTGATAGACTACCCTCCAACTCATTTATATTACACTCCCATATAGGTATTACCTTATATGGTTTACTTACCATATTCACCCTTATTCTCTCACCTAATTCTATATCCACAGCTATATATACATGATCTCTCTGTAAATAAAAAATACCTAACTCCCTTTCTTTATGTGATATTATACATTTAAACCCATATTTTAAGGCTAACGATTCTATAATACTTACCACTACTCTCATATATATTCACTTTCTAAGGATAATCTTATGTATACAAAAATCATAAATAATAAAAGACAATATACAGGAATACCTATAACCACTTTAAGTCAATTTAATGTAATCTTTATAGAGATATTTAAAAATGAACTTAAATTTGAATCTTCTTATTCAGATGGTGCTTTTAAAAAAGACGGCTGTATGATCTTTAGTTCTTTTAGCACATCTCAAACAGTTATAGGTTTTACAGAAAATATAAGAATACTTATAGATGAAAATTTAAACACCTCTATTTTTGTTAACGATATCGAGAAAAACTTATCTATAGATGGCGGTCTAATCTTTAATATCCTTTTTGAAATACTCAGAACTATCTGGAAAGATAAATACAATGCTGAAACTGAAACACTAAATTATTTAGGTAAGGTAAAAGAATAATAGAAAGGTTTTTAAATGAGCAAAAACACAACAAAACAGAATCCTATAATAGAAATATTATGGACATTAATTGAGGAAAAACCACACAATCCTACCAAAGCTATCCAAGAAGGATTATTTGGATTATTTGTCCTTTTATTTATGTTATACACTAATCCATCAAGAGAAGAATTTTTCAATGAGATGGGTCTATATGCTTATGAATATGCTAAAAAAATTCCAAAGGTAGCAAAAGAATATGAAGAAAGTTCAGACCAAGAAGCTCTTGAAGCTAAATATGCTAATATAATGTCTCAACCTTTTAGAAGAGCTGTTTCTAATGGAAAACTCAGAATAAGAAACAACTACCTGTTGACTATTGCTGAGAGAAAAGGTTTTTATTTCATTTCTATTTGTAATATGAATTTCACAAACTTCGAAGAATATGTAGGTATGCAACTTATGAAAGGTAAACTAAGGGATGAGTTCTTAAACCCAGACTAATTATTATAAACCCTACTGTATATATGCTCTACATATTCCATATAATCCTTCTGATCAGGTAATACCTCACCACCAAATACCTTCTTCTGTATTATCTCATATGCCTTATCTCTACTCATCATTGCCCCCATTAAACCCACCAACATACTCTGTGAATTATATACACCCTTACTGTCTTTTATATGTTGTTCCATTACATCCTTATGTACTTCTAAATTACTCACTATACTTGCCATCCTCTTTATTGCATAATCACATAACCCTGTACTGTCTATAAACACTACTCTCTCTACTGATGAATGACTCATATCTC
>JACCDO010240621.1_pt1 | contig 12036 bp, 17 predicted proteins | sample 7446101 | NCBI WGS metagenome assembly JACCDO01 (sample SAMN15323440, study PRJNA562643) | freshwater metagenome | isolation source: river surface water | place: USA:Blue River Watershed | collected 2017-08-16 | reverse complement strand
GGCGAGGATCGCGGTTAAGCCAAGCGCACGAAAGCGCATGCGCACGGTGGCCGTGCTGACATCAATCGGATCGCCAGTTGCGTCATCTGTAAGCGACAAGGTGAGTTGTGGTCGTGTGTCGCCTTGGACGAGTTTGATTTTCTCGGCCATGTCAGATCCTTCGTAGCTTGACTGACATCACTGAGCGAACCTGACCGTGCGTTGCGCGTTGTCGGGCTGTGTTGATGCCTTGGTTGAAGATGCCCTTGTGCACAGCAGCAAGGTCCATGTTTGTGTATGCCTTACCAGGCGACATCATCAGACGCATGATTGCGCCAGCGGCGATGGTCTCGGCGTAGTCCTCGAACACCACATCCTCAACCTCTGTCGAGGCTCGGGTTGGCTTCAAGGCCACGCGCATGGTCAGGCCGTTGGTGTAGGTCTTGTCAGGCAGCTCCCACACAGTAATCGTGCGCTCGTCTTTCTGGAGGTAGAAACGAGGGGTGGAGGGGGCCGATTCGTAGGATTCGAAGAGGCGGTTGTAGACCGATGCTTCACGCACGAAGTCAGGCGCCAAAGGATCCAGCGGCTGGTTGTCGAGCCACGCCTGCATCACCTTGACCACGAGGTAACCGGCAGGCGGCTCCAGGTCGTAGTCCACGATCGCAGGCAGGATCGTTACGGGGTCATGGTCGCGGGTGAGCACGAGGCTCTTTTCACAGAACTCGATGACCGAGTTGCGGATTGCATTGATGACCAAAGGCTCGGGTGCACCGATGACCTCTGGTAGAACATAGGGGAAGAATGCTTCGTATGAACTCATAGGACACCGCCCATTTGTGCGCCAGCAGCCTTAGACGTGTCGCCTCTGCGGTTTGCCGCGGGGCTGAACGAGTTGTCCTTGGTGGTCTTGATACCGAGCAGGCTGTTGAACAAGCCCAGGTATTGAGCTGCAAGCACGGCGTTGCCAGAGAACTCGGCATCCTTGGAGTAGGCCTTGAACATCACATACATGACCACTGGCTCCAAGTACGCATCTGAAACGCTCAGTGTGTTGCCCTCTGCCGAAACGGGCGCGGGGTTGGATGCATATTTGATTCGCAGCTTGGTGTCAGCCAAGACAGGCGGGTAGACCTCGTACACCAGTGGGTTGCGAGGATCGTAGATGTAGTGCTTGGCAGATGACTTCTTGACCCCAGAGCGCCACGAAGGATCGAAGGCGTCGATCACGCTTCCATCCACCAGTGTGACTGCACGGCCTAGAACGCCAGCAGCACTGACATTGCCAACAACGTCGATCAGACGCTTGCCGGTGATGGTTTGTGCGGAGCCTTCGACCAGAGTGACATCGCCAACAACTGACGATGCATCTGGGCGGTGGGTTGCGATGACGCCTTGTGCGTCGTTGATCGCGCTAAGAAGCTCGGACGTAGTCCAGCGGTAATTTGCTGAATCGGTGTCGTTCAGCAAATTCCTTACGCGAGAGATTACGTCCGATGCGATCATGCGTCACCCGTTGGTTGGTCTTGTTCAGCGGCCTTCTTGCCGCCTTTACCTACCTGTCTGCGAAAAGCCTGCATCGCCTCGTTCAAGGCAGGATCAGGCACGGGTTCCGCGCTGGCACTGTCTGAATTTTGGCTGGTGTTTTCTACCTCAGGAGCTTGTTCTTGCTCTTCTTGCACTGCTTCCGACTCTTGAGGTTGCTCGGCTACTTCGGGCTGCGGGGCAGGGGCGCCACGCTCGATCAATTCCATGTCGTCGCGAGCGGCCAGAGTTTCTGTCCAGACGTAGATCTCGCCGGTACCTTTTTGTCGCAAAAGCTTCTGTGTCATACAAGTTCCTGTTGGTTAAAAAAATGGGGAGAACGGTTTCCCATCCTCCCCTTTAGTCAATCCTTGCGGATCACTTACGGACGTAACCAGAAACCAAGGCTTCGGGCTTTGTCACTTTGTAGCCGTACACGTTCAAGCCGCGCACGATGTTGCCGAATGTCGACTGAGCACGGAGGGTCTCGACGTTGGTCATCTGTGAAGCGAAAGAGATCGCGTCACGAGTACCGGCCAAGATGCGCCATGCTTTGTAGTCGGCGTTAGCGGCGCTACCACCGGAAGCAGCGTCAGCACCCAGGTCAGTCACGCTGGCCAGGTTGTTAGACGAGTACACGGTGAAGCGGTCGATCATGCCGATCTTGCCGTTACGCAAAGGAGTAACGCTGTCGCCGGTCAAGTAGGCTTGCTTCAAGTCAGAGCGCTTGATCAAGCTGGTCATCCACACGGGCAACACAACCCAGCGGCCATCTTCGGGCACGTTCTGCTCATCCAACACTTGGCCCATGTCCAAGATCATGTCGAGCACGTTGGCGGCGGTCACCTGACGAGGAGCGCCAGTGGCACCCAAGTTGATGTCGCCAGAGATAGCGCCAGCAGTAGCGCCCTTGTTGGCGGAGGCTGCGTCTGCGTACACAGAACCCAACACATCACCGTCAATGGCGATCTTCATTTGCTGAGAAGCGTCGTTGGTGAACATGTCCATCAACTTCACATCGGCTTGGGTAGCGTCGACGTCGTCCAAGACCACGGCGAAGTACTTGCCCTTGTCGATCAACAGCTCGATGGGGGTGCTCTGTGGCACTTCGTTGGTCAGGTTCTGACCCTTCGAGTAGTTGCGAACGGTGATGGTAGGAATGGTGCGGATGTTGACCTTGTCGCCTTGGCCCTTGATCTCGCCTTCCCAATCGTTGTTCGTGATCTCGCCCAGAACGGTCGATTTGTAGAACTTGACTTGCAACTTGCCCGACCAAATTTCGGGGATGAAGTTGCCGGAGTAGGCGTCGGTGGTTTGGCCTGAGGTGTAGTAACCGCTGTTAACTGCTAAAGACATTTTGAGTACCTTTTGAGGTGCTCAGTTGGTTTAACGAACCCTTCGTTCGCGTGTTGCCAACTGAATTTCTGCATCAATAGCAGCAGCTTGAGCATCTGTGTACTCGCCTCGACGGTCTCGTGCGTAGAAATCAGCGATCTCTCCACGAGTCCAAATCTTCTTACCCTCTGGCGGCACATCGACACGCGATGCGGCTGGGGCAATTTGCGAGTCCAGATTGACCTGGGCTGCTGCCGCGTTATTTGTTTGCACCCGCTCAAACGCTTTGAAGAATCTGGCAACGCGATCCGCATCGCGCTGCTCCTCAGCCGCCGACAAAATGGCCTGACGTTGTGCGCCTGTAAGCTCGTCGATCTCACCTAGCCAGGCGTGAAATGCGGGGTCGTCGTTGATTGCCATCCAGTTCGGGACATCCTGATTCAGCCTCTCATAAAAACTGATCTCTTTGTCCTGCACCTTCGTGGTCTCAACAGAGTCGACACGACGCTTGAGCTGCTGAATTTCCAGATCCTTGGCCTGAACCTCTTCACGCGCTGCGCGACGGATCAGATCAACGAGTGGCTCACCAAACTCATTCACTTCCTCTGGCTTGACGAGAGGATCTTTACGAGCCTCCATCTGCGCCTTCAACGCCTCCACCTCTTCGGTCAGGCTATTCAACTTGCTTTCGCGCTCTTTGAGCGCCGCATGCAACCGCGGAACCTCAGCGTTGTACTTGCCGTGCAGGGTCTTGTACCGTGCTTCCCACTTGTCGTCTCCCTCGGAAGGGGTGTTGGTGGGCGCTGGCGCAGGATCTGCGGCTGGCGCTTGAGGTGCGCTCGCAACAGGCGGTGTGGCCGGTTGCGGATCGGCAGGAGCCGGAGCTGGATCTGCCTGTGGTGGCTGCGGCTGACGAGCAGCTTGCAGTCGTTGAAGAGCTTCTTCTGCCTTTCTTTCTGCCTCTTGGACAGAGCGTGGTAGGGTTGCTTCCAAATCAAAATCTCCTTGAGCCTTCACTTCGGTTCGGGGCCTCTAGGGTTTTCCCTACACTTCGTTCCGGTGTTCTCGGTGCCAGTGAACGCCACTGAGCAAGCGTTTGCCCCGACGGGGCGGTTTACTTCATCTTGTAGAGGGTGGCGCGAGCACTGGCTTTCTTCTCGAGAAAATCGGCCAACACTTGCGATCCTCCTTGATTCCACCGAGTCTGAACTTCATCCTTGGTTGAATCATTAAAGGCTCGTATCTCGTTGAGTGAATCACTCAACCACTTACAAACCTCTTCGAAATCATTGTTGCCCTCCAATGAGGCCAACGCTGCAATGACTCTAGCTGGTGTTTTCCCTAGCATTGCAAATCACTTGCGATAGTCTTGCTGGCTACGAACGCCAGGGCCGCATACACCGGTGGGTGTGTTGGGTGCATGGAAGCCCATACCGGACACCAAGCCACCGTCTGCCATCTTGCGCATGCCGGAGGCATTCGATGCGTACTGGTCGGCGCTCATGCGGCCACTGGCCAGCTCGCGACCGCGGGACTCGAGCGAAGCCTTCGATTTGCTGTCGCCTTCACGCTTCTCTGCGGCGGCGTACTGAGCTGGGCTCATCTTCCCCGAGCGAACCATGCGAGCTTCTGCGCGCTCTTCGGCGGGGGTCTGTTTACCTTGGAATGGTTTGGTCATGATTGCCTCACTGAACAATGTTTGCGTCTTGCCCACCGGCGGGATTGCCAGCGGGGTCTAACTCTGCTGGGGCTGCGGGCTGTTGCTGCATCTGCTGCATCTGCGCCATCGCCGCCATGTTTTCTTCCTTGAACTCGATCTGCTCTGTGGTGGGCACGAGCTTGTCTGTGTCCATCTGGAGCGACTCGGCGACCTGACGAAGCAGGTAGGCGCGACCCTTGGGTCCAACGATCTGCAAGTCGACAGGGTTCGCTGTTGCTTGCAAGAACTCGTTGCGGCGCATTTGCAACTGCTCTTTGGCCACCAAGCCCATGGCGCCACGAGGAATGATCTTGAAGTCACCCTTGGCTGAGATGTCGGGGTCGTAGATCATGTTGTGCACATACAGGCGCCCAACGATCGAAGCGACCACAGCGTCACAGGATGCGATCGCGCTCTTGATGCCCTTGGCTGCGTTGTCCATGAGCATGGACAGGCCAGACGCCGTGCGACCAGCGCCACCAGAAGCCTGACCGCCGTACACATAGTTCGGGATGCCGGTCACCTCGTCAGCTTGCTTTGAGAAGTACTGGAACACCGCCATCAAAGGCTGGGCGTTCATGTCAGGCTGGAAGAAGCGAACGGCTGGTTGACCGCCACCGGTGCGGTCCGAGGTGACCTGCCAGATCTTCCAAGGGAACATCGAGGTCACTTGCTCGCCGTCAGGCAAGCGATCGACGGCAACCTCGGCCTGAGGACCGGAAGCGATGCCCATGTTGTTAGCCAAGCCACGAGCTGCGGCGTTGCACATGATCTGCACATCGCGCATCTGCTCAGGCAGGGCAGTACCCCAGAAGGAGCCAGGGACAGGAACCCATTGGGCGATCTCGTATGGACGCTCACCCAGAGGATCTGGGTTCAAGATGGCCTTGATGACGAACGGGCCGATCTGCCAAATGTTGCACTCGTATTCTTTGAACTGGTCGATCTTGCCCTTCATGCCCCAGCCGATGAGCATCTTGCCGGAGACTGAACCCCAATACTCGATCGCCTCGATGACCTCCTTGGTGTACATGCGAGCCATGGGCTTGCCTTCCAAGCGGTCACGCTCTTGGTCGCCCATGAGCCAGTTACGGAAGCCGGTCTCGCCAAAGCGCAGGAGCACTTGGTCGATCTGCGAATCGCTGTACCCAGGTGTGCCGCGCATGGACTCGAGCGAGGCGCGGGTCAGGCGGTGACGCTGGATCAGGTAGCCGTCATTGACGTTGCTGGCGTTGGGGGAGGGGAATATGTCGTGAGGCGATACACGCTCGGTCTCGCGCACATGGTCGGTGATGACCACGGGCTGGAAGTTTGGACCCCACTTCATGTGCTTCTTGCGGCGCACAACGGGGCCTTTCAAGATCGCCGTAGGGTAGGTGACGAAGTCATCCACGAAATCACGGAAGGCATGCTCGAAGCCGCCCTGCATGAGCTGGTCCTCGATCTTGTCTTCCATGCGGTTGGCGCACTTGTCGGCCTCTTCCCGCATCTTGTCCATGATGTGATCGTGAACCTGCTCCATGCGCACACGGAAGGCTTCTGGATGAACTTGGCCACCAGCCTGCACGAAGGCATCCATCTCCATGCGCACCAGCTCGACGATGCCCGCCGAGATCTCGGGTGGCAGCTCAGGCTCTTTGGATGCCTGGAGTTCGAAGGGGCGACGGCCAGAGGCCAGCATCACATCGGTGATCCAGTTGGCGGCAGCACGAGCCTTGATGTCGGTCAGGCGCATGTAGATGTCGGAGCCGCCGGTCTTGGCGATGTCCATCTGCCGATCGGGATCGTAAACCCCGCGGCGCTGGCGCTCGCACTTGAGCAGGCGCTCAGTGATTTCGGTCTTCGCGAACTTGGCGCGTTCCCAGCAATCAGTGAGATGGCGTGATAAATCGGAGCCAAGCTCGTCGATGAGCTTGACCTCTTGTTTGGTTTTGATGTCCACCTCGATGAGAGGAGGCGGCTTGATAGCTGCTACGGCGATGCCATTCATGATCAGGTCCAACCTTTACTTGATACGGTTGCAACGGTACGAGCGCGCACAGGGCGCAAGCCATTGCGAACTCGCATGCACAAATACTGGAGAGCGTCGTGGGGGTGCGAGAACGCATCCTTGACAGGGCGGTCTCTGTATCGCGCTTGACCTGAGGATTTCAGGCGTTCATAGCGGTAGCGACCATTGAATCCTTTGCGCAGTGTTGAGCAGCGTGGGTCGAGCAATAAGCCGCCAGCGCCGTCAATCATGCGGGTCAGGAAGTACGCCACTGATTCGCGCCGTGGAATCCAATCGTTGGTTGGCGCAGGCTCAGTAGGGATGCCTAGTTCGAGAAGCTCTTGCAGGCAGGTGCGCTCATCGGTCTGAGCGCGGATCTGGCCAGCAGGGTCGCCTTCGGAAAATCGGGTGAAGCCGTTGTACTTGTTCGTGAGGATCGGGCGAACCACATCAGACACGAACTGCCGAATACCCATGTCCTCGGCGATGATCTCTTCGAGGATCCGGAGCTGGCCGGTGGGCATCTGCTGGCCGATGATGCATGCTGGGGTTAACCCGAAGTCCCATCCAAGGATGATGGGCAGGCCACGCACAGGCTCAAGGGGTTTGTCGGATACATGCACTCGGTCATTCCACTCAGGGTAGACCGGCTTGCCGTCTGAGGTCGTGCCGTAGTTGCCCATCAGGAACACATTGATCCAGCCTTCGGTCTTACCGGCGATCTGGTTCATGTAGTACTGGTGGCCGTTGGGCAGGTTGTCAGTGTTCTCGGCTTCTGGGTTGGGGTGGTAGGTGCCGTCCTCGTCGCGGTACAAGCCGCCAGGCTGACGGAAGAACTTCCATGCTTTGGGTGTTTCCACCTCGGCGAACTGGTAATACCAGTGGTCGTCGTCGGGTGGGTTGGTATCCATGATCACGCCGGTCCAGCTTGGGCCACCCTTCAACTTTGAGGGATAGCGCCCGACACGCTGGGTGCACATGTCGAACACGCCTTTGGCGATCTCAGATGCTTCGTTGATCCAGACGCCAGTGAGTTCGAGTGAACGCAGCTTGCCGGTATCCATCTCGGAATCGAGCGCCAAGAAGACGACCTCCAGCTCGAGGGCTGTGCCGTCGCCAATGTCGTCGATGCGCATGGTCGAGGTGATTGGCGTATCCCAGCGGATAGGCGCCACATTCTGGGGAAACCATGTTTGCCACGTTTTGATCGTGGTGGATTTCAGCTCGGGGTAGGTGTTTCGGATGATGGCCCATCGCGATCGTCTGACCTTGTCGTACCAAGGTTCCTGCTTGATGGCTCGCATGACGATCTCGGAGCAGCAGGAAGACGATTTACCAGAACCGACCGGCCCCATGAGGCCGCGGACGAAGGAGTGGTCGTTGTGGAACAGGGCGGCGTTTGGCCCTGGAGGAAAGTAGGTGACCAATCCCTCATCGGCATAGTCGGCGACGGCCAGCTCTGTCATTTCGGAAGATTGGCATTGAGGTTGAACGTAATGCCACTACCTGACGTTTCGATCTTGACGTCCGACAGGTTGGGGAGAGACTTGTCCAGTAGAACCTTGATCGCCTGGACTTGCTGTGTGTTGAGTACAACTTTGCCCATCGCGCAATCGGTCAGACGGTTGACGAGCTGCGAAGCTTGGATTTTCGCCCTCACTTCGTCTTGATGGTATTTGCGCATGCGTGCTGCCATGACACCCTCGTAATGTTGGAATGGCCTTTCGGCTTTGTCCCGACTTTACATGGGAGTTTTGCGAGTACCGCAATTGCAGTATGTGGTGCTGGCGGTAGGCATCGAACCCACGACCTTCCGCTTACAAGGCGGCTGCTCTGCCAACTGAGCTACGCCAGCGTTTGGCGGAGGTTGAAGGAATCGAACCCTCACCCTTGCGGATGGCCAGGGGTTCAAGCCCTGTTTGCGTCCTACGCGCCAACCTCCGTATGGCTCCGAGGGCTGGGATCGAACCAGCGACCAATTGGTTAACAGCCAACTGCACTACCGCTGTGCTACCTCGGAATAACTTTGGGAGGGGTCTTGGTGGGGATGGTAGGAATCGAACCTACTCACTCATAAGAGAACAGATTTACAGTCTGCCGTGCCTCACCAACTGCACCGCATCCCCGTTGCAGGGATGGTCAATAACGCGAATTTCGCGTCGTTGAGTTGGATGAGCTTGAATTGGTCTGGGTGACAGGCTTCGAACCTGCGACCTCACGCTCCCAAAGCGCGCGCTCTGCCATCTGAGCTACACCCAGATTTGTCGGTCGCGGTTGGAAGACTTGTTTCATGCCTCGAAGTGTACACGGTGTTTTGCCGCTTCTGTTTCTTGGTGCGGTAAACCTCAGGGTTGTTAGATTGAAACCCGAGCCTTCGGCTTATGCTCTGGAGCGGGTGTGGGGAGTCGAACCCCAACTGCGCAGCTTGGAAGGCTGGCGGCACACCTTGTGCTCACCTGCAATTTGGTTGCGGGCCGTGGTAACGCTCCACGCTCGGTACGGCTTATGAGACCATCCGGGTCAACTTGACCTACCCGCCAAATTTTATGTTGGTGGCTCCCATGAAGCAGGGTGGAGGCCGCAATTGAACACACAAAAAACCCCGCGGGGCTAATCCGCTTCCACCAACACGACTGAGGACTGACAAGCCAGCTTCAATTCCGGCAATCTCTCGATTTGTCTCAATCCTCATGCGTGTTGAAGGTAGCCGCAGCTACCAGCCGTCACTTCTTGGCGGTCTTTGCCGCAGCCTTGAAGTCAGCGTCCGTTGGGGCGCCCTTGGATCCAGGCTTGCGCATCTGCTCAGGCCTCTTGCCCGCGGCTTTCTGGTTCTCGATGCGTTCACGCTTGGCATGAATGTTTGCGTAAAGACCTGGCTTCATTATCCACTCCAAAAGTTAAACCACCCGTGACGTGGGTGAATCGGTCAGATCACCGTCCATGAAACGCTTTGAGGAGGTTGTCGGCTCTGACTGCGGCGGTTACATCCCCACCAGCCGCTGGGGTCATGGCAGAGGAAAAAACCGGAGCAAAAACTCAGCCACTGGCGTCAGCATATCCGGTGGTTTTCAAGCTGTGTGCATGACCTTTTCAAACACTTGGCACGATCCTTGCAAATATATATTTATAAATATATACGTAGAACCATCGGTACTACGTAGAACCGTTATACGTATAACCGGTTATACGTAGAACCATCTCTTATCCAAAAACAATAACTAATCCAAAACAATAATAAAAATATTACGGTTAACCGTACTACGATAAACCGTACTACGGTTACCGTAGTAACGGTAATCATCGACGGTTACCTCCTACCGTCGGTAACCATCTCTATGCCGGTGTGACCACTCGACTTGCAGCAGCAAAGCTCTTGAGCAACTGGCCAGCCAGTTTGATCAAATCGTCCTGGCCACCGAACTCGTTCAGATCCAAGTCGGCTTCGAAGGCATGCGGTTCGCCGTAGATCATCACCATGCCATGCACCCTCACCAAGTTCGGTGCAACCACCAACGCCGACTGAGGCGATACCTCGATCTCCTTCAACGGCTCAAAGCGGCGTAGGAAGTTTTGTACGTACTCTGCGTTCATCATCGTCTGCTCCTTTTTCGTGAAAAAAATTATCGCAGGGATTGTTAAAGCCCCCTACAAGCTTTTTCCGATGGTCCCCTAGGGGTAGGTATACCCCCACCCATTTCAACGCAGCCAAGCCCCCAAAGAAGCTGAGGAAACGGCATCCATAGTTTGGTGGGTAGATGGTTCTGAAAAAAAATAACCTGAGGTTCGTGTGTGAGATGGTGATAGCAGTGGAGTCCTCATACCCCCGTACTTCGTAGCTGCGTCCACTCGGGGGTAGGCCTGCTAGCGCCGATCCACCATCTGTGCAGATCCATACTCCGCAGGTCAGCTAGCTGTATCAAGGGTTTGCTACCTCGTTGTGTAGCTTCTGTTCTCGTTTCAACCACCCCACATGGGGGGTGGTCTCCACTCCTTCTTCTTTCTATGTCGGTGACATATGCAAAGTTTTGCATAGGTTTCGCCGTGCGTAGGTCATCTTGTTCTCACCACTACATTTTCTGGAGCTGACTCATGTTCAAACACCACTTCACCCTCTACTTCGTCTTGAAGTCGATCATCTGCTTCTTCGGCTATGTCTGGAGCCTTGCTCTCGGTGAACCTAGCTCAACGCTGATGTATGTAACCGTGCTCTCGATGCTCGCTATTCCACTCTTTGCTTACTTGGAGGCACAGCAATGACTTACCGAGACTATGTCGCCTACGCCAAGTCCAAAGGCTTTCAGCCTCTGTCCATCCATGCCTACAACGCTTTGGTGTTGGCTGGCTACAACCCGATCACAAACCGTTGGAGATGAGCCATGTCCTCAAAAGCTCTTGATTACCTCGTTGCCTTGGCTATCGCCGCTGGTCTTGCCTTGGCACTCGACTACTGGTGGTTCTTCTCTTAGATCCGCTCCGTACCTCTCCTTCGGGAGAGGCACTCCGCTTTTTCCTTTTTCTTTTGTTCCCTTGTTCAACTTTAGGAGATATCCATGAACACAACCGTTATCGCAGCTCAACCTACCGCCAAACAGATCGAGCGTTTGCTCCAGCTTGGCTACAACGAAACGCCTCGCACTCGTTCCGAGGCTTCTGCCACGATCACTCGGATCTTGGCTCAACGCGACATGCAACCGGCTACACAGCGTCAAATCAACGCTGCTGGTGCCTTGGGCGGTCGTGACCTGCCTGGTGCTGGCGTTCGTGAGAAGTCAACCCAGATCTACCTGCTCGAAGCTTTAGCGATCTTCGACAGCGCTACCGAAGGTGCTGAGGCCAATGAAGCAGCCGAGGTTTTAATCGCTCGCGTCCGTGAGCGTTTCGCCAAGGCTGCTGTGGCCAAGCCCGTGGCGCCACAGACATCGGATGAAGCGCCGATGTAACGATAGAGGTGGGGTCGGTTCGCCGACCTCACCACTTCGCTTTTGGCCTCACTCTCTGTTCAATATTTACACGCACGAAAGTAATACCTATGGATCACAGAAACTACTCATCAGCCAAGACCTGCCAGAGCTGCCGCTACTGGTCGGAGCTGATCGCCAGATCTGAGGGCGGCAAGCCGGTCGAGGCCTACTGCCTCAATGCCGCATCACCCAAGAACCAGACCTTTGTCACCGGCTCTCAGTCGTGTGATGGCTGGGCTGAGGGGTATCTCGGCGCCATCGACGACCCAAGCAACGATCCGATGGCTGGCGGCGATCCATACGCCGTTTTTGATGACGACCAAGTGCTGTCGATCGACCGCTTCGAGCCTGATTTCAGCCTTCGTTGCGAGGTCTGTGGTCAGAAACCAACAGTAACCGGCGTGAAGGATGGCAAGCAGATCTACCACTCTGAGATGTGTGGACCGTGCACCTTCGGTGAAGCTGCCTGCATTGATCCGAAGAGGTGGAACGATGAATGACGCACAGAAAGCAATCCTTGGAGTCATCTGGGAAGAGCTGAACGGCTC
>JACCDO011856657.1_pt1 | contig 12037 bp, 10 predicted proteins | sample 7446101 | NCBI WGS metagenome assembly JACCDO01 (sample SAMN15323440, study PRJNA562643) | freshwater metagenome | isolation source: river surface water | place: USA:Blue River Watershed | collected 2017-08-16 | reverse complement strand
TGGTTTATCAGATATAGTTCCAGAAGATACTAGACGTAAAGAGATAGCAAATAAATATAAAGTTTTAAGTGAAGAAATGCCATACCCAACCTTTCGTAAAGATTATCCGGAATGTCTATATCCTACTTCTGGCGAACATTCTAGTTCATACTTTATACGTACTGGAAGTTGTCCAACATCTATTAAAAACCGTAAAAAATGTGAAGATAAAAAATATACTTGGGTACCAGATAATACAGATTTAGATAATTATAAAAAGTATGTTAAAGAAGATAAAAAGAATATTGACCCAAAAACCGGTTTAAGAATTAAGGATCAAGTCGACCCAGGAAGTTGCTTTAAACCACGTTTTATTTATGTTGACAATTCTGGCAAAGGTATTCTCAATAAAAATGGATTGGCACCGAGTGTATTAAACGATATTCTTAATTTATCACCAGATAAGATATCATCTATTCTTTCTGGACAAAGTGTTGACGGTACCGGATTATTACCTTGTGTAGATAGTTTTGTAGATTATAAAAAAGAATCTCCAAATTTTAATTTGTTTAAATTTATTCCAATTATAACAATTATATCATCTCTTTTATTTATTAAATATTTAATCTCTAAAAAAACCAAATAATATAGTAATATATGTCTAATAATAATTGTGAAGTTAAGGGAGCTACTTGTGAAAATAATGATATTGTAAAAAGTATTAAGGTATTACTTTCTAATTTTAAAGGTAACCCAAAAGATAATCTTTTAGCGGGAGTGGCACCAGTATCTCAATCAACTATTGCAAATATTGAAAATGCCCTAGATGAATATATGAAAGAATGTTCTTTATGTGCGAGAGAAGGTAGAAATGATTCAAAATGTATGGAACAAGCATCTTTAAATCTACGTAGAAGGGTACCAATCTTTTCAAATAATATTTATCCATGGAAAAACTATGATTGGAGTTACGGCAATTATGTGGTAAATAATTATTCTCCATCTAAAACAGGTGCGACCGTCGAAGGTAGTTTCAATGGATTACGTAGAAATGCGATAGCAATTAATAAATTAGTAAATGGATACATAAAAGACCCAAATCCTGGGTATGATTCAGCAGCTGCATCGCCAAAACAATCTGGGGATTATCCGTATATTGATGAATGTTTGAAAGACCCGGGTTGCCGTACACAACAAAAAGTGCGAGCAATGTTAGATGAAAAGAAACCAACTGACGATGAGTTTCTAGACAAAAAACTCGATGGCAAGTATAGTTCATCTTATTTTTTTAAAGTTGGTAACTGTGCTCAACCTAAAATAACATCGAAGAATGATTGTGAAAAGAAAGGATATACTTGGTCACCAATTAGTGAATCGGATGGTACCGGTAATTGTTTCTCTCCAAGGTATGCATTTGTTGATAATTCTGCAAAAACATTTTTTAACGGTAGTAAAATGGAAGGTATATTGCCTACAATGGCTAGTGATATGACATTATTATCTCCAGACAATATTGCAGCGACATTAACTGGTAAATCTATACGTGGTTCTTATCAAATACAATCTTGTCCAACAGTTGATGAAGAGTTTATTGACATAAATGAATATAAAAACAAATATAAAAATGTTTTGATATACAGTCCAATAATAATTATGGTTATTTATGGATTGATGAAAGTTATAAAAAAATATAAATAATTACAAATTTAATATATCTTTCTATATTAAATTTATTATTATGCCAAAAAAAGTTAATTGTGGTAATAAGAGTATAATTGATTTAATAAATAAAATTATTGAAAAACTTAAAAGTGAAAAAAATAAAGATGAAGCAAAAAAGGTTCAAGATGCGTTAGATAACTATTTAGAAGAATGTACTATTTGTACAACTGAAGGTTACAACGATGATAAATGCCACAATTTAGCATTGAAAAAGTTAATGAGACAAATGCCATTTGTTCGTGACAGTGTTTATCCATGGAAAAACTACGATTGGGACTATGGTAATTTTATTGATAATAATTATTCAGCAAAAGCCACTGGTTCATCTGATGAAGGTAGTCAATATATAAATAATTTATTTATCTTTTTTAAGCTAGGTAGTGCGTACCTTTTTGACCCTAATCCAGGTAATGATTCTGTTCCAGGTAATATGGATAAAGCAAGTGACTATCCAATATACGGTTGTGAAGGTAATGATGAAAAATTATGTAAAGCGTATACAAAAGTACGTAATAATAAACCCCAAAACAAACCGTATGATGATGATTTTTTTGATAGAAAACTAGATGGCGTTGTTTCTTCATCATATTATATTAAAGTCGGAACTTGTAAACAACCAGATTATTCAACCGAAAAGGAATGTACAAAAAACGATTTTGAGTGGTCCGAGGATGCGTGTTATTCACCAAGATATGCATTTATCAATAATACACCTGGACTTAAAATGGCAATACCAGGGGATACAAATTATAACAGAAATGTTACAATTGGTAAAGGCTTAATACCTTCTTTAGCGAATGATGCATTGGCATTAACTCCAGATAAAGTTTTTAATGCAATGGTCGGAAATAATGTACCGGGATACCTTGAAGTTCAACCCTGTCCAAAATCTGGAAAAACTAAAACTAAAAAAAATATTGAAACATTTAAAACAATTTATGAAGATAATTTAGAATATTTATATATTTTATCAGGAGTTGTAATTTGTCTTTCATCATTTATGATTTATTATCTCAAAAAACATTCAAAATAAAATAGATATAAATTATAAGTATGTCTAACAATAATATTTATAATTTAACTCTTAAAAATGGGTTAAAATTAATATATCAACAAATTGATAATACCAATATTGCAGCTGTTAATATATTTGTAGGGGTTGGTTCTATGTATGAAGATAAAAAAAGCAATGGTATAACACACTTTTTAGAACATCTTATATTTAAAGGTTCTAAATCTTATACAAATGCTAATTCTATCGCTAAAGTATTTGATACTTATGGTGCGACTGTAAATGCATTTACTGATAAAGATGTCACTTGTTTTTGGTATAAATCAGATTATAAATACATTGATGAATGTTTTAAAGTTTTATCAGACATTGTTGTTAATACTTTACTAAATGACCATAGTAGCTTTGTTAAAGAAAAACAAGTCGTATTAGAAGAGATAAATTTATCAATGGATAATAATGCAAATTGGGTATTAGATAAAATTTTTGAATTACTTTTCGATGGTATAACATTATCTTTACCGATCGGAGGTAATGAAAACAGTGTTTCTAAAATAGATTTTAAAGAAGTTAAAGATTTTTATAAAAAATATTATAAACCAAATAATATTGTTGTTTCTATTTCAAGCAAATTATCTTTTAATTTTATTCGTAAGATGGTACAAGGTTCAGTATTAAATGATATAATGATTGACCCTACAATTATTGAAAAACCTATTAATATGGCTCTTGTTCCACAAGATAAACTACGTATAAAGATGCATCATCGTAAATTAGAACAAACAAATATTGCGTTCGGATTTAGAACATGTAATATGTATAATGATGATGTTTATGCTTTAGATATTGTTGACAGTCTTTTAGCCGGTAATATGACTAGTATTTTATTTGATGTTTTAAGAAATAAACACGGGTTAACATATGGTGTATCAACTGAAATTGATAATTACTATACCACCGGTTGTTTTATTATTTATACTAGTGTCGTTAAAGAGAAGCTTATTAATAATGGTAAAAAACCTGGATTAATTAAAGTTATTATTAAAACATTAAATAACCTAATTAAAAATGGTATTACTGAAGAACAATTAGAATATATTAAAAAAAATATTTCTGGTAACAAAACACTAGAATTTGAAGATATTAATAATATTTCTATTTACAATGGATTAAGTATTATACATAATGAACCAAAATTTATTAGTTTCAATAACTTATATAAAAAATATAATACAATTACTGTTAATCAAGTAAATAAAGTTATTCGTAAGTATTTTAAACCAAGTCATATGTCTGTATACGTTTTAGGTGATTCAGATTTTTTAGATATGCAACAAATTTTAAAAGAATGTAATAAACTTAAAAATGATTTTTAATTTAAAAATAATTATTACTAATAATAAATATTATAGTATGGATACATTCTATTATATTAATTTAGAACATCGAGATGATAGAAAACAATTCTTTGAAAACCAAGCAAAGCAATTCAATATTAATTCTATACGTATTAATGCTATTTTAAATAAAAGAGGTGATATTGGATGTGGGTTATCTCATATTAAGGCGTTAAAGCATATTAATGATATCAGTAATAATTCCTCATTTTTCATTGTTTGTGAAGATGACTTTTTTATTTATAATTATGCAAATTTTTCATCTTTTAAAAATGCATTTGATATTATTAAAAATGAAGATTCTTGGGATGTAATTGTTATGACACCAAGAGGTGATACAGTTTCTGATATTTCAAATAATATGACTACTAATAATTTTAAAAAAATAAATAATAATCAAACTGCGACTGGATATATTATTAAACCACATATGATACCTATATTAATAGATACTTTTAAAGAATCAGTAGATGGTTTGATAAGGAACCTAGACCCTAATATATATGCAATAGACCAAAATTGGAAAAAATTACAAAATAAATATAATTTTTATTATTATGATAAGCTATTTGGAGGTCAGTTGCCAGGATATTCTGATATTGAAAAACGAAATGTAAATTATAATAATCGTTTCTTTAATCAAAATGATTTTTAAAATAAAATATAAAGATATAAAACATAAATGATATTATGATGAAGCAATTTTATAATAATATCCTTTTAATTTTGAACTGTAATAAATATAAATGGAAATCTGATTTACAAAAAGAATTATGGATTAATTCTAAATTACCATCAGATATCATTTATTTTTATGTTTTAGGGAATCCATTATTAGAAACTGATTATTCTTTTGATTTAAGTGAAAATATATTATTTGTAAAATGCGATGATGGATATAATTCATTACCAACTAAAGTAATTAATGCAATCGAAGCAGTCAATAATACATATGAATATAATTATATTTTTAAAACAGATGATGACCAAATGTTATGTAATGATAAGTTTTTCAGTGTAGTACAGATTGTATTAAAAGGTAAAAAGTATGACTATGGTGGTAAACAAATTTCTGTTAAAGAACACGTATCGAAATACTATACTGTTCATAGTGAATTGCCCAAAGATTTATTATTAAAAGAAGCTACATACTGTAATGGTCGTTTCTACTTCCTCTCTACTAAAGCAGTTAATATATTATTACAATATAAAAATGATATATGTAAACATATCATCGAAGACCACGCTATGGGTTACTATCTTTTAAAAGATAAATCAATTCTATCAATGAATATCGAAACAGATAACTATTTGATTGATGTACCTAAATATGTTAATAGTAAATTTTTCATATATACAGAATGTGTTAATTGTCCCGAGATTGCGTATACTGCAATTACATCATTTTTAAAACACCATTCTGAATATGTTATTAATGTATATTTAACGAAGGTAGATAAGGAATACCTAGAAGAAAGAATATTTGATAAAAAGCATACAAAATACATTAATTATATATTATTGGATGACCGTATTAGTAAAGTATATTCCGAAAATGGACACTTAGGTACCGCTATTATTTGGTCGAATGTCATTAACAATTTTAGAAATACAAATATTAAATGCATTCATTTCGATTCAGATGTCATATTTTTAGGCGATGGGTGTAATGAAATTATAAAAAAATTGAATACCAATGATGTTGTCGGTTCAAAAAGATGTTATAAGATGAATAGAAATAACCGTGACGATATTCGCCATTTAGATGATACTGTAGCGACTTATTGCTTTGGTTTTAATCCTTCTAAAGTAGATATTTTCGAAGATGATGTATTAATTCCAATGGTAAGGGGTGTATATAATCCATTAAATCATCCAATTTTAGATTTCTTTGACCCAATTACATTTAATATTCTTAAAAATAAAGGTACCATTAGTTTTATTAATAATAATATTTTAGGTGGGTTTGATGATAATGGTTCTAGGGAGAACAATAATGCAGCTATTAATAATATTTTTGATGTTGGTTCAAAGATTATACACTTCTCCGCAATTGGAAGTGGTCTTAACTATATAAAGCTTAAAGAAAAAGGTTTAGAAACACGCGTACCGTTAAGTTATATCAAATCGGGTCTTAAATCATATGCAATTTATAATTTTTTAATTTTAAATGATGATATTAATAAAATTGATGACCCAAGTATATATGAAACATTAATTAAATTCAAAAATAATTTCTTTCAAAAATAAATTTGATGTTTCTATGTATTGATTATAATATATTAATCATTCTAAAAAAATGCAAACAATTAATTATAAAACAAACATAGCTAAAAATACTTTTATATCTAATTATCCAGATATAAGAGACTTTTTTATTGACAACATACAAGAAGTTAATATTCTAAATAATATTATCTTTGACTATCTACCTATTTACCATAAATGGTGTTTTTCATTAACGACTCGAAAAGGTTGTTTAATATGCAGTTTTAATATTTCATTTTATGCTTCAAGTATAATTGAATGTTGGACTAATTTGAAAACATTTTTAAAAAAGAAACATTATGAATTAATCAGTTTTAATGAATTTAAAACATATATCTACAAAGAAGATGATGTTTTATATGTAAAATATGATAAACCGTTTGTTGAATATGCAGAAGTAATTATAATACCTATAATAAGACCTGCAAATGAAAGACTATTTTTTGATATATCACATCACAAGTATTATAATAAAATTCATAATGAAAAAGAATTAAAAGAAATATTAAATAATTATAATTCTTTTTACTTTACAAATAGGGTTGCTTATTATAATAAAATAACCGGAATAATTGATAATATTGATACAAAAAAAACAATTCGAAATATAGATATTAATAAAATAGACCCAAATGACTATATTGTTATCGGTTATCTAAATATGAAAATAAAGAGATGTATACACATTGGTTCACTATTTAAAAATGCTCATATAAAAAAAAATAAACTATATTTTGCATCAGGTAAGGGTAATAGAAAATATAATACTTATCCATATTGTGAATCATTAAATATAAAGTATATTGATACTAAAAATAAAAATTAATTAAAATAACCGTCTTTCAGGATATTTTAATACGTGACTTTTGTCGATTAAATACCAATCACTGAACGATGATTATAGATATTTAACGCAAGCCCACTACGTATTTGAAAATCATTTTAATAAATGTATATAGTTCAGTGTATCAACACCTATTAATCTTATCAAATATATTCATATTATATAAAATAATAAATAACATATTATCAAATTTTTTTTTATAAAATTTTTATTTAAGATGATAAACAAATTATATAATTAAATGATTAAAGTAAAGTTTTTTTCTAGTTTTTGTGATAGTCAAAATTGTATTAATGTTTATAAACGTGTTACCGAATTAATTGACAATCATTATTACGGTAAAAATATTGTATTTACCACAGAAGATGATTATACTCACGCAATTATTGTAAATACAGCAATGCCACTACTTACCTGTAAAAAAGAAAATGTAATTGGATTGGCATTTGAACCACCTTGTTATTTAAATCTTACCTACGACTTTGTTATTTATGCGATGCAAAACATAGGTAAATACTATATTGGTGATAATACATCATTGCCTTTACCATTTATAAATCACCATGGGTTTATGTGGTATATACCGTTTCCAAGAATTGTTGAAACAAAAAATAATTTTATGTCAATAATATTTTCAAATAAAAAGGATACAATTGGTCATAAATATAGACATTTATTAGTACAAACAATATTACGTTTCGGATTACCGATTGATATATATGGTAGAGGATGTACATCTCTTTCAAATATAAATGACTCGAGATTGAAAGGCCAATTTAATGACGAGGAACCATATAAAAATTACAAATTTTCAATTGCCATAGAGAATGTCAGTTTACCCGACTATATCAGTGAGAAATTAATAAATTGCTTGGTTTACGGTACTACCCCAATATATTATGGTGCTATAAACACTGATAAATATTTTCCAGATAAATATATACGTTTAACTGGTAAGTTAAAGGATGACCTTGAATTACTTAGAGACATTATCTCTAATCCTGAATCATATATTAAACAGTGGGATAGATATGATATTTTAAAAAAAATGAATTTAATAGAGCATCTAGATAACGTATTTTGTAATACGCAAAATCATTGAAAAATAAAATAACCTTTTTAGTCTACTAATATACACAACTTTGAAAGTGGGTATAAATATCTATTTTTGAGAGGTTTATCATACACGATACAGATATAAATAGCGATTATCTGAACGGTGAATCGTATTTTTTTTAATTTTATAAGTGGCTCGTAATAGTTTATATAATTAATTTTGATTATTTGAATTATTTTTAATGAAATATTAAAAAAATATTAATCAAAATGTCAAAAATAAATAATAAATCTCTTTTAATAAATGAAATTATAAATGATATTACAACTTGATTTAATTGTAATTTTGCAAAAATGTATGAAGTATATGTTCTATCGAAAGATAAACAACAAGACTTTCTTGATAAAAATAAAGATGTTAGTAAAATAAATAAATCCAATAAAAAATTCGTCAGTTATACCAAACTTATCGAAAATGATACTTTTAAATTATTTGAATTTATGAAATCAAATGGAGGTTTTTATTCTGAATTATCTCAAAAAGAATTTACTAAATTTAATAAAAAAGTATGTGAAATAATTCGTGGTAATAGCCCATATGAATATTATTATATAGTTAAACAGGATGGATTAACTTGTTTTTCACCAAGATTACCAATGAAAGGCTTTAGAAATACATCTAAAACATTCTTGACATCAAAAAATAAAAATCTTGATGTTAACAATGATACTAAACCAATTATCAAATCTGAATATGAAAAATTCTGTGATATTTATAGACCAAGAGTCGTTATGGAATTTATAGATTGTGATGATATTATGAATATGGATAAAATGATAAATAAACGTCTTAAATCAATGTGGATATCATATCAAAATCCGATTTGTATTGATTTAGATTAAGTTATAATAATTCAAAATGAATTGCAACAACTTTATATTTTTTTTCATCTTCTTTCGAATATATTTTATGATATACTTCTACTCCTTCATTTATTCTATTTATAGTTGGTAAAACATTTTTTAATCTGTTTTTAATAATCATTTCTTTAAAAGTTTTATGAATTGTTATTTTTTTAATAATAACTTTAAATGCATCTGATTTATCTGGTTTATTATGAAATTGAATAATATCACCAACTACCATATTTGCAAAATCAGATTTTAATAAGCGACCTTCAACTGTTTTTTGTCCAAATTTAATAAGATTAAACCATTTTTCTTGTAAATGCTTTTCATATATCATTTTATATAAATTTGATATTATTTTTTATTGATTTTATTTGTTAAACAAAAACAATTTATCAAATTTTAATGAAACAAAGATGATGATGTTTACAATCGATTCAGAAATTGAAAATTATAATCAATATAAAATATTTCTTAAAAAGATTTATAAATATGAAAGTCAAAATTATTTTGGTTTATTATCATCAATATTAATTATACCAATTATTTTAACATTAAAGATAATATTATTAACCTATTTAACTATAAAATATTCATTATATGGATTACTTGGATTGTTTTATGTAATAAAAGAAACTATTGACTTTGTTAAAGAAGAATTTGTATATTTATCTGATAAAATGTTATACGTTTTACGTTTGATTCTTGATATAGTTATACTTTGCTATTATTATAAAAATCCAGTATTAATTAGCTTATCTTCTATTAATTTAGTGTATTGTATCTTGTACTTTTTTAAATATTCTAATTTAATTATGATTTCATTAATAAACTTTAACGTAAATAGTAATAGATATCTTAAATATCGTTTTAGTAAATTTATACATTTCGCTTTAAACATTGGATTAATAGTATTAATGAATTCATATAATTGCCATATTGGTATAATTATATCTTGTATTATTTATACATCAATAGATATTATGCTTCATATGATATTACCATATTATATGAAATATAAATGTGAACGTATAGACTTATTAATATTTTATGATGTAATTGAAAGAGTTAATGAATTACAAACCAATGAATTATTAGATGAAATAAATAAAATAATTAAATTAGAGAAACACAATCATGTTTGTGAAGAAAACTGCAGTAGTTGCCCATGTGGTATATGCTATGAAAAGATTGTGGAAGGTAGTAAACTAAAATGTGGACACGAATTCTGCTATAATTGCATACATAAAAGTATGGTATACAGTTATACATTACATAAAAAAATTAATTGTCCGTACTGTCGCATAGATATAGTATAGAAATATATGATTTATATTTTTAACGCCAACCATTTTTACGTAATTCTGTAAAACGAATAGTTTCATCTAATATAGAAGCATATGAAGAATCAAATACATTGGCGGTTAATATTTCATCATAATTTGCATAATCAACTCCTGATTTTCTAAGAGGATTTTTTTGTAAAGTATTACCATATGCTACCATACGAATATGTACTGTTTCACGGCCATCATTTTTCAAATTAAATTCAACTAATAACGCACCCGGTTGTAAAACTACGTTCCAAGATGCATCAGTATCTCTACGTGTAGTTAAACTCCAAGTACCTTTAACATATGTATTACTTGCATCAACTGTACGTGGTGCAGTGGCTAAAGTTCTATCTGCACGTGTTGAAATACCATATTCATTTAATTTATATGGCATATATACTCCATTATATGATAAATCAGTTTTTGCTTGATAATATTCAAGTTGATGATTATTGGAGATAATACTAAATACACCTTTAACTGCAGATGCATCAGTATAAGTACCTTTATTAATAAAGTTAATAACACCAGATGCATCTTTAGAAATATCACCACCATTTAATAAATGAATAATAACTGAGACTTCTTTTTTAGTATAATCATCTTGGAATGTAGCTGCAGGATATTCAACACCAAATAATGCAGTAGGACTACATAACATTCTAAAATAAATTTTAGATTGAGGTACCATAATATTTTGAGGATTACCTTCTTTAGTATAACCAGGAACATAACCATCTCTTTGTAAAATATTTCTTAACCATATTAATTGGTCACTACCTAAACAAGTATCACCATTTTCTAAAACACGTGGATATGTTGAATCTTCACCACTTATCATGTTAATAACAGTAAAATTACCACTTGCATCTTTACGCATTTGTTGATATGTACCTGTTCTAAAAGTTCTATTATCTAAACCGATTAACTGAACATATTTATTTGGTTCTAATTCATATGCTACTGTAAAATAATAACCTGGAAATTGACTTGGGTTAGCTGATAATCTTTGATTTGATTGAACAATTTGAGGATGAGTTTGAGAATTATTAAAAATATAATTACTATGTAAAGACCAAAATGAATTTTTAATTACAGATGGTGTTAAAGAATCTGGAATATTATTAACTTCATAATCATTATCGTCTGGAATATATAAAAAGTTATTACTACCAATTTTATCTCTTAATAGCTTAGCAGTATCTGCTGTCATAAATTCGTTCATAATTCTTTCACGAGCTCTAATTAAGTTATTAGAACCATCTGGATATAAGAAATTATAAAATGCTGGAGTTTTTTTAAAATTTAATCTTGTATTACCATTTGTTAATACACCACCATTTGCAACATAATAATCCCAAATACCAGAATAATCAACATAATCTACTAAACGTAAAGAATTATCTGCTAATGGTCTACCTGGAATAGTTAAATCTTCTGTAACTAAATTATAACCAAAATCACCTAAATTCATCCATCTACCTGCATTTTCTCTTCTTGCTAATTCAAATGAACT
>JACCDO011355695.1_pt1 | contig 12037 bp, 11 predicted proteins | sample 7446101 | NCBI WGS metagenome assembly JACCDO01 (sample SAMN15323440, study PRJNA562643) | freshwater metagenome | isolation source: river surface water | place: USA:Blue River Watershed | collected 2017-08-16 | reverse complement strand
TTTACTTCTATTTTGATGGTATATACGGTAAATTTTTTTGCATTTTTTTCAATTTTCAAAAAACCGGTCCTGATACCGGTGTGAGAAGAGTGAATTTCAACGTGCTGCGGATCCCAACTAACGAGAGGGAATGGCGACACAAGCCAAATCCTCGCAGGCGACGAAGTTTTTATGAATGTTTTAAAAATTACGATTTTAACATTTTATCTCAATTATTTAAATTAAAAGGAACCGGAACCATACTTAGATTTTAAGTCAATGTAAAAGCACAGTCAGTCACTAGGTCGCTCATTCACTCACTTATTCACTCATTGCTTCCTTCTCACCCACTTACTTATTCAATTACTCACTTACTAACTCATTTCGACTCAATTACTCACTTACTTTCTCGATTAATTATCCAATAACTCATTAATTTGTTCGCATCATTACACACTCATTGTTACTCACTAAGCTATAGATGTACCCACTTACTTACTCGATTATTTACTTAGTTACTTACCAAACCGCATTATAAAGCACTGGAAAGCATTCAAAAGCATGCCAGGCACACAGTATAGTAAAGTCAACGACTCGATTCGTAAGACGGATACCGACCTAGAGAAGCAAGCTAAATTAACTTATTACCAAAGATTAGTATTTGCTGCAACATTTTTAAATTATGCATTAGCACATTGGTTACTTACTCACGCACTTGCTTATTTTCTCATTTACTTACTTACTCATTCATTTACTAGGACTAGAAAGTCTTACACAAATGTTAAGACACAACTAATGCATGCAGGAGTTGATCCATTGACATTAACCGCTATGGATTCTGGGTTCATGTTTACTTATGCTGGTAAATCACTCATTTATACACGTGTTACATTGTTATTTCATCATACTCACCTCATTACTCAGGTGGTTCATTTATAACCGGTCAATTAGGTGACAAATTTTCACCAGTGACTGTAGTAGGGGCTGGTTTAATTGGTTCAACGGTCTGTTTATTGCTAATTGCATACGGTGCGTCATCGTCAATTATCAACAATGTGGCATTGTGCAGTACATGGTTTCTTACTTGTCAAATGTTACATGGTGCATTTCAAGCTACTGGTGGCCCAGGTACTCACCCAATCACTTGCATTTAGTTATTTACTGTTCACTAACTGAATAAATTGCATCTAGTAAATACAAAAATTATGGGCAATTGGTTCTCTGATAAAAACGAACGCGGTTTAGTGTTTGGTTTATGGACTTGTCATCAATATATTGGTGATATTGCAGCTGCTCTTGCATCTGCATACATCATTCACGCTGGATATGACTGGAAGCTATGCATTACGATACCTGCTATAATCAATGGTATTTGGGGTATTTACATGTGGGTAAGTGTCCCTGATTCGCCCGAGGACCGAGGAATCGACACTGAAGAATCGTTGTTAAGAAAAGCAAAATCAATTACTGACAAAACGAAAGGAGCTGCCACAGAAAAGCCACCTCAAATGGGATTTTGCCAAGCTATTATGGTACCAAATGTTATGAACTATGCGATAGCATTCGGTTTTTTTAAACTTGTTAACTATGCAATGTTCTTTCAGTTACCGGTGATATTGAACTCACACTTCGACTCATCAACGGCGAACATGATCTCAGCGTTATACTCTGTTGGTATGATGCCTGGCGGTATAATCTGTGGTTATTTATCTGATTATCTTAAGAAAAGAGCAGTTGTTATAGCGATATTCATGGGTATATTATGTCCATTACTATATACATTGTCACAGTGGATGGATACATTACCTATTTCCGTTTTATTATTGATGTTGGGATTCATGGGCATCCTTGTTGGGGGTCCAAATAACATCATAACTTCTGCTGTATCGGCTGATTTAGCAGATGATCCGTCATTAAAGGGTAACAAATCATTGTTAGGAACTATTACTGGAATTATCAACGGTTCAGGCTCAGTTACTGCAGCATTTGGCCAATTAGCTATCCCAATTTTATATAAAAAAGGTATCGGAAGCATATATTTACTCACTCATACGTTATTTATTCATTCACTTACGCACCCAGGTATTGCTGACCAAGTTGGATATCGATACGTCTGGTACTTCTTAATATTCTGCACCATTGTTGGCACTAGTTTAATGTATCCATCTATAAGCAAAGAGCTCAAGCCTGCAGCAGAAAGTGTACCATTGAATAGCGGCAACAAAACTACATATTCCGCCGTTAAAACAAGCGACAGAGTTTAATTATGTATTCGTTTGTAATGATACTTTCCTTCATTTTAGATATTTTTTATCATTTCGCAAATCTCCTGAAAATAATGTTAGCTGCGAGTAATTAATTGATTGAGTTAAAAATTGATTACCATTATTATCTGCCTTCCTTTTGTTGTCCGTAATTTTTAAAAGTTTTGAGATTGACTTGTCCACTGGACACTCAGTGATTTTGTCGATACTTCGTTGCTTCGATTCACTTGTCTTATACAACAATAATGGAGGCTGCTTGATGTATTTAGATGATGAACTACTGCGTTTGAATGTTGGACTATTCCTGTGAGGTAAAAATAAGTGTGAATGAGCGAAAAGAGTAAGTAGGAAATTGAGTGAGTGAATGCGTACCCAGGCGCGTCATCACTGGCTTCCGCAGTCACGTGTGTCAGCGTGTTGTAGGAAGGCAGATTACGCAGAAGTTTCGACATGACCGTTGACACTTTTTTTTGGTATCTCGTTTTAAGGACAGTGATACATTTTAGGGATTACCCTGGTGAATGATTTGTTTTCTGATAAAGGTTTTCGATTACTAATTAGGTCATGAAGTTTACATGAACTCATCACCGAGTTACTGTCAAGGTATAACAATCGTGTTTACAACTAGTGATCGATTGAAACGCTCGGATGGAGTACATTCGATCGCAGGATGGGACATGGGTAAATGATTATGTTGCAAATACATTGCGTCTAATACCCTCACAACTAGGACTAGAAATCATGGCGATTCATAATGCGCCTGTACAGATATCTCTTTAATTGCATAATCAATTAACTAAGTAGATTGTCGCCGCACTGTCTCGTCCAACCTATCATTACACTATTCTATTAGTCTACTGAGCGATTGGTCTATTAGTTTATTGGTCCAGTCTATTGGTATATCCGCGATATAGTAACAACTTTGATTAATACTCATAGTCTCAGATTGTCTGACCCGGTTATGGAACGAATAGAAAGCAACCAACCTCAACTTGTATTTCATCAAGTTTTGTTGTGTAACATGCAACGCATCCTTCGCTCGTTCACCACGTCGCGCACGTTGGCAAACACCCAGGCTTTCTTCAAGGTTAGTGATGTGCAGATTCCATCATCGAACAGTATTACTGGAGAGATTATAGATAATGCGATTGATTTGAAGAAAGTTCGACCAGGTAAGAATAACGTACTTATTTGCTTATTCACTCATGGACTCACTCGCTAACTACATAAAACTCTATGATTCAAGGTGAAACTATTGATGTTCCTTATGAAATGACTGTATCACATAGTTTAAGAGATTTTTGGCAATCTGCTTTTTACTCTCATGATCGTATCAATACATCAACACCATTTGCTAGATCTTTGGGATTACAAGATCAAGGTACACCCACTCACTCTCTTATTGACTGTGACATAATCACTCACTCACTCACCCCCTAAAGTATTGCCATTCGGTATGATGTTATTCCTTGCTGGTTCAATGAGTCATGCTGATCATGCCAAGTTGCAAACAGGATTCCATAATGCTAAATATCATTGGCCAGCATTTGCCGGTGATACATTTAAAAAGAAATTCGTCATAAAATCAGTAAGGTACGCATTTATTGATTCATTCACTCCGTTTTTTACTTAATTAATCTGACTAATTTACGCTCTCAAGATCATTATCTGATAACAAGCACTCCATCTTTGAAATAGATTGCGAGTTGACCAATCAACGCGGAATTGTGGTATTTTCTTGTTTAAAAACTATGTTATTTCCATTCCAGGTACACTGACTCACTTACGTATATACTCGTTAATGCGTGCTTACTAACGTCCTTACTAGGTGCCACCATCTAGTTTAAATGCCGAGAATAGCAACAAGAACCGCAATGATGATTATATCAGCCATTTAATTCGTCAAAGTGAAATATTACAGAATATTGGTTCCCAAACCCTTACATCAGTGCGTCCAGGACAATTGATTCTACACACACTCACTAGACCGTTATCTGAAACCCACATGATGCAATTGGCGTCGTTAGCTAGATTGACGCACGAGAGACATTTTAATACGAGGTTAGTATGCGCTATTGACGTTCTTATGTACCCACTTATTTATTGACCCTCCCTCGTTAGATTGTATCGTAAAGAAGAATTGTACGTACCTGGTGGCTTAGTCATGGGTCTTACATGTTCACTTGCATCGCGTGATTTACACGAAGTGTTATACGAAGAGTTAGAGGAGTGCAGCTTCCCGAATAATATGAATCCTGGCGACACCGTGGGTGCTATTACGTTTATTAAATCATTAGAAGAACACGTTAGTGGTGATATTGAGTGCATTAATACTCGTACAATAGGTATGTCTACCCAGCAGCTTTATCACTCGCTCACTCACATACTAACTCACTCTTGTAGGCATTAAGAATATCGATGTAATCAGAGCATTAAAAGGAAAAGAATTACCTATTCAATTATTTTCCGGGAAATTATTGAGACCTGCGGCGTTAGAGGATTTATTGAAGAAAACGTTTCCAGATTTGGCCAAGTCAATTGTGTGCGTAGCAGACCGTAAAGTGTATCGCCAAGCACCAAAATCAGTTCCATTTTTACTATAATTAAACAATATAATTGTAACTAAATATTATTGCGAACCCTTCTGTTTCACTCTATGTAGCTGTAGGCGAATCGTATTGTAATGCACTTCTCCAGCGTACTAGCGGGCAATCTGGTGGTCTTGCAGCTTTTATTCTTGCCGTCAACCCCTCCGACATCACGCATCAGAGGCACCAAGAACGGGATTCCTCGCTTTATTCGCATGTCTTTCCTAGTTAAAAACGATACATTAAACACGCTAAACACTTCCGCTGCGGGATCGTCGATGTTAACAAGATCCTTTTGATCGTACTTATAGTCGACGTAGATCCCTAAGTGGGAATAGACATCCACAGGGAAGGTGAGGTAATAAGTAAAACTGCCTTTTAGCAGGTCTATAACATTTTCTGGTTGTTGCTCTTCGTCACCCTTTACAGTTGTATCGAGGGTTGCTACATCTACCTTCCAGGTGCCAATCATGATTTCCATATGCTCCTGCACGGCGGGAACACGGAAGCGTTGCAACCTATCCCACATTTGGTATCGATCAGTAACAGTTTTCCTCGCAATTCGTTCAGTTATTGGAGCAAATACGTTGTCTTTAAACACAATTAGGACCCCCTTTTCATCCAAGTAACTATAAAATAACTTGCGCAATTCTATCCATCCACTGACTGACGAGGCGTCCTTGGCATCGGCAAGACGTTGTAATCTTTCAATAAAATTTTGAACACTTTTTTCTCTCACCATTGACATACTCATGGAGTGCATGATTTCTTTCAACATTTCTTTCCAAAACATAATTGGTTGGTGCAGAAACGGCAGGACGTTCACAGATATTCCACATTTATATCGATTTATTGAGTTTAAAAAGGGTTGGTATATGGCATTATGGACCAAAGTCCTGCTTTCGTCGCTTTGATGGGCGAGTGACGTCAGGTTGTTCAAGCATCCTTCACCGTACATGTCAATTAATAACGGGACTAGCATCCTTCTCAACTTGCCTCTTGTACTCCAGGACGGAGTTGTGTCCTTGAAATACGGTACACCATATTGATGGGCAAAGTCGTAAATATCATCTTTGGAATATGCCAATAACGGTCGCCAAACGGTGACATTATTCGCAATACCAACTTCACTCATTCCCGAGAGAACTAAGGGACTAAGACCATGCATCACATTCGATATAACATTTTCTTGCACGTCGCCCTTATGATGACCGAATATAACCGCATCACACCTTTCTAACGCAATGATTTCTTGATAAAATCCATAGCGTATGTCTCTAGACACCTTCTCATACTCGTCTCGATTCGTAATCCCTCTGGTTACCTCGTTGATGACCCTTTTATAAAAGGTAATGCCTAATCTATCACACCAACCTTCAACATAATCGGCCTCTTGACCGGACTCGTCCCTATTCGCATAGTCAATGTGGATTGCTACAATCTTACCAATATTTTTGTTCTGTCGCTGCAGCAACATTAATATTTTTGAGATTACCATGGAATCAACTCCACCTATGAATGAGTGAATAATGGGTGAGTAAACGAGGGAAGATGGGAATGTACTAGTCCCTACCTGACAACGAAATAGCGACTGTATTCAGTCCACCACCATCTCTACGAGCAAACTGTTTCTTCAAGAAACTATCCGTTGCAATTACCAATTTATTGGTCATAATGTTTGTTTCATCGGCAACAAACTCTTCACGCTCCAAGATACCATCCGCTACTTCAGCGTTATGCCGATCCTGTAAATGCTGTAACCGCCTAACCGTTTGCTTCCTAAATTTAACTAACAAATCGATCTTTTCATGCTCCAACTCTTCTCTTTTACTGATAGCATTCATGACGCTTTCTAATCTATCTATCGTACCATTGTGTCTAATGAGGGAGTGAATAAAACGAAACACTAAAGATGAAATGATAGCTTCGTACCTGTATGGCATCAGTGCAAATACAAATTGAGGGATGTTATAATGCGTATATATCCAATCCGAGTGATTTTGTACAATAGATTTTGATAATTCAAGCGCTAACAAATCTGCATTTTTTCTTTCTATAGCATCACTTGATAGTTCCTCTAATCGATAAATATGCCGTGAAAATTGATCGACAACAATAATTAATGCCAAACAGGAATATTTGTCATTTGTCCAATTCTCGTACTCAATTGGTAAGTTAGGTGCACTAACAACTATACTGCGAAACAATGTACCAAAATGATTATTAATTGCAACATCCGCATCTCTTTGCAATGATTCAGACGAAGATGGAAACCACTTTGTCTTGTAATTGATTGCCGAATCACCGTCGAACCAATACGAAAGCACTCGCGCCGCTTCCTCCATCTAGCGGCGACTACCAAAGTAAGTAAGTAAGTAAGTAAGTAATTTATTCATGTGGTAATTTAATGAGTCAGTGATTGAACAAGTCATTAATTGAATAAGCAGAGGATCGACGCGCAGACATCAACGCCGTCGACGATGTCACCACGAGATTACTCACATGATAAATCTTGTGTACTTCCAGGAAATCGATATAATTTTGCATTTTGGCGATGGATGTGCGCCCTATAAAGGCCCCAAATAAAATAAAAACGAGTAATAATAAGATTCATAAATACAAAGTAGAGTTTAAAAACTATTATGGAAACAAAATAATCAACTGTTAAAATCTCAATTAGTACATTCTTGATGGTGTCCAAAATCATCCGATCGTGCTACACCACGTTAATGCTCTTCAAGCATCAAAATGCTTTATTTTGTTGAATCCATTAATTCGCTGAGTAAAGATCAAATTATACAATTTTTATTCGTTTCAATCATGGTCCCGGCCTTTGTACCGGTGTGAAGTCAGTGAAAAAGTCAGACATCATCAACAAAACAAAATTAATCACAAATTTGATTAGTTTTTCGCGTACGTGGTTTAAATAATAGAATAGACCAGCGTAGATGGCACACTTGATGCTGCTTCTGCTGGCGATATTAGTGACGGCGCAACTCACCGAGTCGTTTTATAGTAAATTACAAAAAATTCAATATAATAAATTAATTAGGATAAATGCTCGAGTTGCTAAAGCAGAGGAAGGAACAGAGGACAGTTATGTAGATAAAGAAGACCCCAAGATCACGATTCCGTTCAAAGGTATTTACTCGCAGGATTATTTATTAACATTCGTAATACTTCATCAATGATTTGCGCACGCACGCACGCACTCAATCATATACTCATTCATAGCATTCTCACCCATCTCCTAATTAATGTCACTTCAAGGAATAGTTGGTGAAAGTTCACCATTTGATAAAGCATTAGATGAATATGATCCATTAAAAAATACAGATGATTTACCAGGTGAAGATGGTAGTGAACAAAAAATTAATGCAATCCAAAAACGTATACAAGATAGAGTAGAACAATTAAAGAAACAAGGCGAATGGGAAGCTGAAACATACGGAAAAGATCCGTTGGCATCAATATCTATATTTCAAACAATGGTAATATATTATATGACACTCTTACTCAAACGTACCTTTTTTATTAACTCAGTAAATTCTTTACTCTGGCATTTACCTATCAATCATTTACTCATTTACTTACCTTTTTGTTTCACTCGCTTAGGCAATGCAGTTGAAAGTATGCAAACCGTATGAAAGTACATCAGACTTACTATTGACGTACACATTGGTTTTGATCACCACCATAAGTCTCATGACGTACTTAATATTCCTGCGAGAAACACTCGATGCTTTCATGCCGTGGTTCGTTAAAACTGACTTTGATTTCCAAAGTATATTGAACAGATAGCAGGGCTGACGCACGCACTTACGTATGATAGTAAGTTCGAGTGCGTAAGGACCATGTGAGTAAGCATGTAAGCGAGCAATTAGTATGGTTGATATCAATTATTCTGTAAATATTTATCAATTGGACAAACTAGTCCTATATACAAGAACATTATTTGTCTCTTCTAATTACTCTTGTTCAGTACCTGTACCTGCAGGACCAGAGTATCACTCCATGGTAGTTTCAAGATAACTCGATAATAGTGTAATCCGATCTACATACGACTGGGTTGCAGAACCGATATAAAAATGTGTAGTCGATGAATTGTCGTAACGCGCAAGTGCAGTGAGATGGCTTGGATGATGAATTACCTGTCAATAGTATACCTTTTTTCGCAGGAAGAAGTGCAGAAAATCGACAAAAGAAAAAATTTATTTCGTTGGTACTATCGGCCATGCCTCCGGCCCTACAATTCTGGGGAAAGTTCTAGAGAGAGTCTACGTCAAGTAGAAGAGAGGATGTGCAACGTCAGCCAGGAGAATCTGCCACGTCATCTGGACTGGGCACGCATAGCTTAGTTTTTCACTTGTTATTAAGTTACGCAGATTGGACGCTAGTTCCTCTCGACAGTACCGACATCGAGAGTACCGGTGGATTCTAGAATGAACCGAAATTTCTCCAAGAATTCGTGATATAACACAGTGTCTTTGAGGAGTAAATTTATCAAATAAGAAAGTGAATTAGAAGTAGAGAGTCGATTAGTGAATAAGTATTTGATCGAACAATTCTTGATGATTGACAATACAATAATGAGCGACGGTGAAGCAACACCATTTGTGCCCGAGATGTCCACATATAGCTGGGGTCGATACGACAATGGATTGCTCATTACACCGTCACTGGTAGAACCATCAGGATCAACAATTTACACTGGGAAGAATTTCATGGAAATATCATCTAACCTATATACTACCTGTGCAGTACTCAATACGGGGGAACTATATATTACAGGTGGTTTAATTTTTAACAATATTCATTTATCACTGAGTCACTAATAATTTTTTACTCAGGACAAGTTGATGATAATGAGGAAGAAGTTGTGTACAAGAAGCCAAGAGTTTTAGATGTATTATTAACCCATAAGATTACATCTGTGTCAGTTGGGTTGCACCATGTTGTGGTTGTTAATAGTAATGGCTGTGCTATATCATTTGGGAACAATGAATGCGGTCAATTAGGCCACTCACCTCAAATTATATCGCACGTACCTCCAAGAACAGTAAATTTTAAATGTCGAGGTAATAAATCGGCGATAGTAATAAAAAAAGCATTAGCAGGTGACTTATTCACCTTGCTACTAACTACAAGTGGCGAGTTATACAGTTGCGGCGCTGGCGACTATACGGGATTAACAGGAAAAGTGAATTTGTATGCAGCAGAGAAGATTGATTCTTTAACGTCTATCAATGTTGCCCAAATTGCTACTGGTAGTTCTCATTCCTTTGCTTTATCAAATCATAATGAATTATACGGATGGGGCAACAACCGACACATGCAACTCGGGGTCGATATCGTTGGAGATCATGCGCAAGTCCCTATTCTAATTAATATCGACAACATGCAGAAGTACGGCAGTATAACTAATATGGCGTGTGGATATTCCCACTCCCTCTTGAATACTGAAAAAGGTTACTTGCTTGGTTGCGGTAGTAATAAGCAAGGCCAATTAGCATCAACACTTCCTAGAGTTGACACTTTCACCGAAATTGCGTTTAATATTGAACCTAATGATCGTTGTATTGATGTGAAATGTGGTTGTAACCATACATTAATATTGGTTTCTAACACAGGTAATGTATCAATAATACCGCTGTCATATCTAATTACTCACTTACTTACTTACTCACTCACTCGACAGGTAATAGGAACAAAGTTTATGGGTTCGGCTCAAACACGTTCAACCAGATAACATCCACGTCAACAGTGAGCATGTATCGAGGTGTATTCGACATAAGTCAAGAGATATATAATCAAAATCCAAAGCTCGAGAATATAATCTATCTTTCTGGTGGCGGCGACCAGTCGTTTTGCATCGGTTACGCCAAACGAGACGTTTTCGATACAGTTTTTGATAGTCAAAATATGGAATATGGTGGTGCTGTCGATGACCACACATTCCTGCGCAAGAAATTCAGTACTCGAGCTAGTAAATGCCAGACTCCAATGTCTGCCGCCTCCATAAGCCGGCTGCTGGTAAAGGCCAAGGCGTGCGAAGGCCACGAAGACGAGAAGGCTGTTAACAATATCGCTCTCACCACATTCTGTGAAATTATATCAAATCCCGCTTTATTGGGTGGCAGTTTCTGCCAAGATAATATTAAGTTGTCAACGCATCAGGCGCTATCTGGCTTGGATATGACTGGCTTGGAGGGGTGTTACTCGCACATCTTATTGCACAATTCATCTGCGTTGCCACGTATACTTCTAGCGATGCAAACGATTCTTATGGAGCTAGAGGATGCCAGTGTCAGCAACGCAAAAATAGGATCATATTTTCCAGAATCAATAATTCGAGTGTTTTTGATCCTATGGCAATGTCCGTTACACCTCAACCCCACACTGACCAAAGACCTGTTTATACGCCTTATAAAACTCGTTTTATTGTTTAATTCTGGTCGTAAAATGACGTGGATGGAAGACGCAATGGCCGTGTATCCTCCTCATCTCTTCATCACCCGGTTGCTTAATCCACTGCATGAACACCTCTCATTCATTCTAGATAACGAAAATATTGAAGAATCACAAACCAATTTATGTGTTTATGCCGACATGCTGCGCGTCATCTATGAGGCCAATGCGCAGCGCAAGTACATCTCCAATGACCTGCTGTATAACACCACGTTGTCGGCAAAAAATGAGAATATTTTATTTCAAAATTATTCCAAATTTGCTCCAAATAATAGTTTTTCACCATTAAAATATTCGTTTTTAATCTCTGCGGATGCCAAGCGGCGCATGCTGCAGATAGAAAGCGCCATCAAGCAGCAGCACCATGTGCAGGTATCGATGCAGCAGCACTCCGTCTTCGCCAACGGACTACTTATGGCTAGAAATTTACCATATTTTGTGTTGTTTGTCGATCGCACTAACCTGTTGCAATGTACGTTGAATACCATATCAAACGTAGCAGAAAATGAGTTAAGAAAGCCGTTAAAAGTGGTATTCCAGAATGAAGAAGGTATTGACGAAGGAGGAGTGCGAAAAGAATTTTTTCAATTAATAATTGCAAATTTATTTGATTTCAATTTTGGTATGTTTGTGCCTATAATGGATGGTCGATCGATCTGGTTCAATAAAAGCAATACGTATGCGGTAGATGAGTACCATCTAATCGGCATCCTCCTGGGTCTTGCGGTGTATAACCAC